>Ga0209443_1000575_pt1 | contig 24791 bp, 20 predicted proteins | sample LauGreBMM110DCMD_2_FD_187571 | JGI IMG/M metagenome (GOLD analysis project Ga0209443, IMG submission 187571) | Freshwater lake microbial communities from Lake Michigan, USA - Su13.BD.MM110.DCMD (SPAdes) (version 2) | ecosystem: Environmental > Aquatic > Freshwater > Lake | place: Lake Michigan... | reverse complement strand
TAGACCATCATTTTTGCGAAGGCAAAATTACTGGAAAAATGCCGGAACTATTCAACGCATATAGTTCGTTATTTATTTCATTATATAGTTTATACGGAATATTTATAAATACAATAAATATTGATAAGGATTGTGTTGAATTACTGAATACACAAATAGTATACCTTCACGCTAATAATCAGTTTATAATAAAAATAATGTATTCTATTTTGTATATTACGGGAATTGGTTCATTTGGATATCATTGGACGGAACAAGTCGGATGGGCTTTTATGGACGAAATGTCGATGATAGTATTTTTATGTATTGGAGTTTTATATATTGAAAATACATTATTTAATTTGAAAACTCAAAAAGTATATAATAGTTTATTTTTGATAAACTCAGAATATATTTACAATTTTAAACTATTATTTTTTACTTCAATTATGATTATTGGATTAGTATGTAATACATCGATAACTTATCGTAATCTATTTCCTTATTATTTTGCGGTTTTGTTAATGTATATGTGTTATATTTTTTGGTGTGTTTTAGTTAAGTTTGTTAATACTGAATATTTTACGACATCAAACACGAATCATTGTATTAACCATTCTTCAAATATTATTTATTTAGGAAATACAAGTCTATATTTATTATTAACAAGTGTAGTAATATGGGCGGTTACGGAATTAGGATGCGATTATACACATAATTATATTTTATTGCTCGGGCATCCATTATGGCATATATTAATTGGATATGTATTTTACAATATTATTCAAATAGTGTATTATATTAATTTATATCACCAATACATGATTTTAAAGAAGTTTGATTATAATCAACATCAACCTGAAACAACGGGTGTTTGTGAAAATATGGAATTAACGAATGATTATGATATGAGTAAAAAACCGGAATTATATCTAACATATAATTCATATTATTTACTTACAATTACATATAAGTCTCATAAATACAAAATATAAAATCAGATACAGTTTAGGAAAATAATTTGATGAATGCCTCCCGTTAATATATAAACAATTATATATTATTTATATATTATATAAAATGGAAATGGCTATACCTATTGTTGGATTATCATTAATTTATATAATTAATAATCAATTAAAAAAAAAAGATAGTTTTACAACATCTACCTCGTTACCAAATGTCGATATTCCGGATCGTAATTATCCAACCGAGTATCCGACCGTTTCTTCTGAAATAGACCGAACCAGTAAGTTAAGTACTGTAAATAACGTAAATCTAGAAGGGGGGGTTTATACAGATAAATATTTTAATCCAAACTTTAACACAGGTTATCACGAACCGAACAGTCAATATTATTCATTAACCGGACAACCAGTAGATTCAAGTTATTTTGAACATAATAATATGGTACCTTTTTTTGGAAGCAACGCAAGAAACACGCAATCATTATCCAATTCGAATGAAGGTGTATTGGATAATATGATTGGTTCAGGTTCTCAAATTATTACTAAAAAAGAACAGTCGCCGTTATTTTCACCTCACGACAGTTTACAATACGCACATGGAGCACCAAACAATTCCGATTTTTATCAATCGCGTGTAAATGTTGGTATGCGTATGGCGAATGTTAAACCGTTTGAATCAACAAATGTTGCTCCTGGATTAGGATTAGGATATACAAATGAAGGTTCTGGGGGATTTAATTCCGGAATGTCTATGAGAGAACAATGGTTAGATAGAGGTGTGGATGATTTACGTGTTGCGAATAAACCAAAAGCATCTGGAAATATGGCGGTAGGATATGAAGGACCAGCAAATAGTCATATTAAATCATTAGGAACTATTGGAAATATGGAAAAAAACCGACCTGAACGTGCGTTTGATTTAGGACCAGACCGATTATTTACCACAACCGGTTTAGAAAAAGGTGCAATGATGCATTCAATGCCTATAGATAGGTATGTATCACGACCTGAAACAACAGTTGATTATACTGGTATTGCCGGAACACCAAATGACGCTACTTATGTAACAGGAGAATATAAACCATCTAAAAATATAGATTTAGGGAGAGTTCCGTTAAATGTAGCAAACGCAGGAAATCGCGGATATGCAAATGATGGAGATTACGGAATTAAATCAAAAAAAGCGTATCCAAATAATCGTTCTGTAAATCATCAAGACAGTTATTTTGGAATGGTAGGCGGTTCAATTGGAACAGTTGTCGCACCATTGTTAGACGCATTACGTCCATCGCGTCGAGAAAATACGGTAGGAAACCTACGACCATATCAAAACGCAAAGTCTAATGTGGGACAATCCTATTTATTTAATCCAAATGATCGTCCAAATACAACTATACGCGAAACTACTGAGAACTCTAAGTTTAATTTAAATGTAAATGCTTCTCAAATAGGAGCATATGCGAATACTCCACATCAACCTATTCAAAATCAACGTGATTCAACGACTGATTATTATTATGCGGGTAATTCAGGAGCAGGGGATAGGTATAGACAACCTAGAACATATAACGCAGAATATAATCAACGAAATAATGATAATAAATCTTCTACAAATGTAGGATATACTACAAAAGGAAATATGAGTTTATTAAACGCAAATATAAATATGTCGGCAGTTGCTAAAGACGCATATCTAAAAAACTCGCGTCCGGTAAATCCAAGTATGCCGTATAAATCACCAGATACAATGAATATAGGACAATTACAAGGAAATCTTAATGGATTATATGAAGGTCTTCAATTAGATAGAAATAATCCAGATATATTAAGTAATTTAAAAGATAATCCATATGCGATTAATACAGCCAGTCGTTTATAATTAATGTTTATATTGAATAAAAATGATTAATATATGTATAAAAGAATTAAATACACCAAAATATACTATATTACGCGATTTATAAAACCATATATTTATTAGTAAATGAATAATTTAAATACCGAACATATCATATTTCATAATAAAACACATTTACCAATAATAGTCGAAACTTGGGTGTATAATAACCCGAATCTTATCAATGTTGTCATAGAACCTTTTGAAAAAAAACAATTGTATAGTAGTACAGGTGAATGGTATATCAACTGTAGATTTTATGAAGAACACCGGAAACTATTATGGAAGCAATTTTATACTAATAAACTCTCTAATTTGATATTTTTATATTATTTGGGTAAGTTTAGAAATACGCCTTGTTTTCGAGGAGATTATAGTTGGTTAGAATATTATTGGTTTGAATGTTTATATTGTAATGGGATTATGGAATTTACAGAAACTGTTAAAAAATAATTCGCGAAGGTTTCCATTTTAAAATATCTATAACTTTTTGAGTAGTTGGAAACTCATCCACACCATATATATCTTGTAAAATTACCCATTCAAATAACCCACCTAAATATACATATACATTCGTAAATCCTAATGAAATCAATTGTTTATATTTACGTTCTACTGTTTCATCTGTAGAATTAATACCATATATTATAATTTTAATTTTTTTTGTTTCATAATTATCTATTAAATTGTTAATTATGATTTCTTCATTATAAATAGATATAGTATTTTGTATTAAACATGATTGTTCGGTAATAGACATTGTATTAATAATAATATAATTCGTTGGGTGTTCTAATGAGTATTTAATATCTTCAAACCCTATTTTAATCATATTTGAAAAAAACCATTTCGCAACATTTAAAACATTCATAATTGAGGTATTTGCATATAATAGAGAATATTATTTAACAAATAAAACATATTATATACAGTGAAACAGTATATAATATTATTTTACACATTTATAGTTGTATTCAATATAAATCATATAAGAATACACAATATTTAATTAAAAAATAATAATTAATAATTAATAATTCTAAATCATTATTTTTTATTGTATAAGTAAAAATATTGTAATCCGTATTGTCTTATATATAAATTGAAGGATATATTGATTTATATGAGAGAGTACAACATATAATTATAAAAAACAATGGGGGTATCAATTATTAATGGAGTATAATAATGAAACTTACAATTTAATAATCTATTAAATAAAAAACATAATCTATTAAATAAAGAATATAATATATGTTTATAAAGACCAATATTATTGTATGAAAGATAAGATAATTATATGTTTTTTTGGAGTTGTTTCGCGTTCAATAAGGTTTACGTGTAAATCATTAGAAGAGAGATTAATTAACATTGTTAAACAAGAATATGATGTTGATATTTATATATTTAATAATAATGTAGAAAATGATTATATTGATGGAATACAACAAAATAATCATAATGTAAGTTTATTACAAAGAACCTTTTTTGAAGAAATGACCCAAACTATTATTGATAACGAACTACATAACTATATAACTTGTAAAAATATTGTATGTAATATGCCGTATTATGACGCAATTTGTTTTAATACACATACAAAACTTAATGTTCTTCGGCAATTGTATTCAGAATATCAAGTAGGATTATTTTTAGAAAAAAAATGTAATGATTATAAATGTGCAATTATTTGTGGTCCTGATTTTCATTTATTAAATAATATAAATTTAGAACATATTAAATACAGCATTAATAACGAAATGGATATATATACAACTATGGTAAATGATGGATATGGTTATACAAATGGCTTTTATATAGGTTCATTAAAACCAATGATAAAAATATTACAAAGATATTCTATATTAGAACAATTGCTTCCTACTGATAAAGATTATGAATATTTACTTAAAAAAACTTTTGAAATATATAAAATTAATAGACGAATAACAAATATGTTGTTTGAAAAAGTAAGAAGTGATAAAACTACAACAAACTTTTGTAATAAAATAATTTACGATATATAAAATAAAATATTTACCTGTTAAAATAAAACTCTTAAAGATTTGTATTACCATTAAGTATTTAACATTGCCGTACTTCATAAATGAACTCCATTTTGACATGTGAATAATATTTCATAACAAAATATTCAGTTAAAATGATAAAATGTATTACATACCACAATCTAAAAAATTGATTGTAGTATTTTGTTATAATTTATGATATAACAATACAAATTTAAAGTAATCGCAATAATAATATAATGGAATTTACACAATCAAAACTCACTAAATCCGAATGGGTAAGTATTGAAACACCTGTTTCTGATAATGAAATAAATATTTTGAATCTCATATTAAATGGATATGATAATATTAGCATTTGTGTTAATAAAAACAAATCATTGCTACAAATATTAAATATTGAGTTTAATCCAGAGATAGAACGATATTTATTTAAGGAATATTTTGAAACAGAGATAGTTATAATTAAAGAACAATTATTAAAATTAATAACTCAATCTAACAATACGAAATCTAACAAAAAGAAACATAACCAATCTACTAATGTCGCAGTAATAAATAACGCAATTTTAAATGAGTTTATTCAATTAATTGATACATTTAGAATGAGTTTGAATACACATTCAATAAAACCTCCGTCTAAAATAGATATTATACGAATTAAAAACACGACATCTAAAATAGATATTCAAAAACCAAATATATTTGAATATTTATTATTAGAGTTATGTTTTAAAATAACAATGTCGTTATCTACGGATACTCTTGAATACGGATTTTTAATATATACTTTAATACAATTACAAAAATCAACCATTTTCAACATTAATCAGTATGTAAATACATTTACGAATAACATCATTATACTAGCAAGTACATACACTAATATTACGAATGTATTTCGTAAATCATATGATTTTATAGAAAAAAATCCATATTTATTTAAATATGAAGACATTACTTTATATTCACATCAAAAACAATTATTCTCCACATTTAAAAATCAACCAAATCCAAAATTAGTATTATATATGGCTCCAACTGGAACCGGAAAAACGCTTTCACCGATTGGATTATCGCAACAATATAAAGTCATATTTGTCTGTGTTGCTAGACACGTAGGGTTGGCTTTAGCCAAATCAGCAATTTCAGTTGGAAAAAAAGTAGCGTTTGCGTTTGGTTGCGACACTGCTTCGGATATTCGTCTTCATTATTTTTCGGCACAATCATATACTAAAAATAAAAAATCTGGGGGTATAGGTAAAGTAGACAATAGTATTGGAAATAAAGTGGAAATTATGATTTGTGATGTGAAATCATATATAACCGCCATGCATTATATGTTAGCATTTAATTCTGAACCAGAAATAATTACATATTGGGATGAACCAACAATTACAATGGATTATGAAAATCACGAATTACATGAAACGATTCATAATAACTGGGTAAATAATAAAATATCTAAACTAGTTTTATCATGTGCGACTCTTCCAAAGGAACATGAAATTATAAATACAATGACCGATTTTAAAAATAAGTTTGTAATTACCACTGATGATGATTTAATTATACCTGAAATAATTACAATTACCAGTTTTGATTGTAAAAAATCAATATCATTATTAGGACAAACTGGAAAATGCATGGTTCCTCATTTAATGTTTAATACACATGCTGAATTATTAGAAACGGTATCGTATTGTGAAAATAACAAAACATTATTAAGATATATCGATTTACCTGAAATTATACGGTTTGTAGATTATGTATGTAGTAATAATTGCGTTCCAAACGAATATAAAGTATCTTGTTATTTTACCAGTATTTCGGATATAACAATGAATAATATAAAAGAATACTATTTAACATTATTAAAACATACATATAGCGAAAAATGGAACAATACGTTTATATATTTAACTTCTACCCAAACTACTAAGTTTTATAATAATAATAATAATAATCAGTCGAACCCATTTTCAGGAATATTGTTAACTACTAAAGACGCCCACACATTGACGGATGGTCCAACGATTTATTTAACTGAAGATATTAATAAAATTGGTAATTTTATGATTCAACAATCAAATATTCCAGAGAAGATATTTCAAGATATTATAAATAAAATTGAAATCAATAATTCTTTTCAAAAGAAAATAGATGTGTTAAATCATAATATGGAAGACGGAATCGGAAATGAAAATGAAAAGGAAAAAAAAATGGAACGATTACAATATAGTAAAGTTGTATTGAATATTATGGAAGAAATTAAAAATCTACAAAAATCAATTAAATGTATTAAATTAGATTCTACAATTATTCCGAATACAGTTCAACACCAGCAAAAATGGAATCCAGACCAACCACAAATTAAAAACGCATTTATTCCAGATATTGAAGAAGTTGTAGTAAAAGATATAATGGGGGTAGATGTAAATAACCAAATGAAATTATTGTTATTACTTGGAATTGGAATGTTTGTAAATGAACCTAATATTATATATATGGAAATTATGAAAAAATTAGCGCAAGAACAAAAATTATATATAATAATTGCAGACTCCGATTATATTTATGGAACAAATTATCAATTTTGCCACGGGTTTATAGGTAAAGGATTAACTAATATGACCCAACAAAAAACAATACAATCTATGGGAAGAATTGGAAGAAATAATATTCAACAAGAATATACGGTTCGGTTTAGAGATGATACTATTATACAAAAATTATTTAAACCAACTAATGATAATATAGAAGCTAAGAATATGTCTCGGTTATTTTGCGAATAAATTGATTACAAAATAGTTAGTTTAGTTTAGTAATTGTTTATATAGAGTGATGTGTTTATTTATTGATGTTTTGTATAATTTGTATGTATTTTTTATTTATAAATATGTATTTTTTATTTATAAATATGTATTTTTATTTCTTAGAATTGGCGGTTGAAATGTTATAATAATTTTAAAACAACGACCCGAACGAACCGCCAATTACACTATTTGCGGCCATTACACCATAATCACCTAATCCTCCACCAATCATATTATTAGTTTGATTACTACCTCCACCTCCTCTCATCATTGTATCATATGAACCGTTGCCGGTTGTTTTATGATTAGATACAGGTGCTGGAGGATACATATCGGTTTGAATCATACTATTATCTAAATAATCTGCTTGACTGGGAGTATGCGTTTGAATATGTTGTTTTACTTTAACCTTTTTTGTGTTTAAGTTGATTTCATCTGTAGTTCCATTCCACACTTCTCCTAAACGGTCAAATATAATATTTACTTTAATACCTAATTTTGTTTGAATACTTAATACTATTATTAAAAACGCCAATATAACATTTGTTAAATTAAGATTATCATATTTAAACCCACTATATGTTGGAAAATAAACAATCATTCTATGGATAATAATAATTCCACAAAACATAAGTATTAATTGAATGCTGATTTCAACTAATAATTCAAGACTAGATTTTTCACCATCCGCTTCGGGAATAAAACGTTGGATAGATTTATTTAAACAAATAATTGGAACTACTCCCATTAATGCGTATTGAACCACATTTAATAACTCGGCTTTGCCTTCTTCAGTCGTTGAAAACACTTGATTTAAAAATGTTTTTTTGTGAATATCGTTCGTTTCTTGCAAAATATCCATTTATTTATATTTAGAATATAAAATATATCTGGGATGCTAAATATATCTGGGATGCTAAATATATCTATTACCTAAATAATTGATGATTTGCAATATAGTTCATATCATAAACACATATATTACACCGACGCAATTATTATATAATTGCGTTTGTTAATATGTAAGTATTTGTTATTTATATATATAACAAATGAGTCAGGCATTAGCATCAGCGCGAAAAAGACGAGCACCAACGGCACCCAACCCAGTTCCAATATTACCAAATCAACAAAATATGAATAATGCCCCCCCGCAATCCGGACTTACCTTGCCACAAGTAATTTCAGTAATTGACCGCCGTTTAATTAATTTAGAAACAATTGTAAATAAACAACAAACTGAAATTATAAAAATGGTATCAAATGATACACTCGGCGATAATACATTAGGTCATTCTGAGTTTGTAGACCATTCAAATGATATAGTTAAATTGAATGAAAATATAAATGAAATCGCAAATGAACTTAATACTAGATATGATATTTTAGCAAATGAAATATTAGATATTAAAAATATGTTATTAAAATTACAATCATTTACAATGGAAGTAAATAAAACATTAATGGATGAACGAACTGATTTTTACAAAACTACCGGGTTATCTAACGAAATAAATGAATTCAAGTTATTTTCTTTGGAAGACACCTCATTAAATCATAATGATAGTAAAAATATTGTTATAGATGATTTTGAACGAACCGCAGTTCCTTCATACAGCACCGAATCATCTATCATATACACATCTTCACTTAATTAGGTATTTAATCAAATGAATGTAATATATTAATAAATATAAATATAAATATAAAATAAATACAAATACAACTATAAATATATTTTATAATTGTAATGAATAAATTAAAAGATGAAATTAATCATTATACAAATGAATATTATACAAATAATCCTAAAGAAGTTTTATTTAAAAAAATACAAAAAATAGATTTAGCCAAAAATATTTCAAATCAATTTGACTTAAAAACGTTAATAACGCACTCTGTATATATAATTCCAAACACAAACTCTATTTTTTTGGATTATACTATTTTAAAATTATACATGAATGCGGATAATTATAACAGTTTAATTGATTATTTTTTATTTTTAATAGACGACCTTATTAAAAAATATAAAACATATAATATTCATATCAATTTAGATACATTTACAATTTCGGCAGCCGAACGATATAAACCAATTTTAGAGTTATATAACAAAAAATGCTTATATTTAAGTGTAAATAAATATATCAATGAGTTGTATACTACTTTAATAGATAACTTGTATATATATAATACACCAACCATTATTGATACGATTATTAATTTATTTAAATCATTTATAACATATGATATTATTACGAAAATACATTATGAAACAAAACAAAACTCACCAAAATTATTGGAAAAACTATTAGAACAAAAACATATATAAACAATAACACTCAATTATAATAATATTGCGAATATCAGATATGAATATTATTATAAACAATTCACAAAAAGCCGATATGTTTGCTATGTTATTTCAACATATTAAAGTATTTACAGAATACATTAATATTATTATTGAAAAAGATAAAATGTATATCCAATCAATGGATACATCAAGAGTTTCCATTTTTGAAATTAATTTACCAGCTGAATGGTTTGATGAGTTTATACTTACACATAATACCAATATTGTTTTAGGTGTTAGTTCTTCTATTATGTATCGTATTTTAAACTCTAGAGATAAAAATCAATTAATTCAATTAATTTACTTGTCGGATGATTTGGATAAATTAATTATTAATTATACTGGTGAAAATAAAACCGAGTTTGAAAAACATTTTGAAATCCCTTTAATCGAAATTGATTCCGATATCTTGGTTATTCCAGAAGTAGATTATCAAACTGAGTTTAGTGTATCTTCTTATAATTTTTCAAGTATAATAAATCAATTGAAAATGTTTGGTGATACGATGGATATTCATTGTTCGGAAGAAAAAATACAATTATCTTCATACAGTCAAGAACACGGAAAAATGGTGGTAGAAATTAAAATAGACGATTTAACATCATTTAGTATTAATGAAGGAGAACAACTAAACTTATCTTTTAGTTTAACGTATTTACATCATATTTGTTTATACAATAAATTAGCCAAAGAAATTGAATTAAAAATTAGTTCTGATTTTCCAATGAAAATTATTTATTTATTAGGAGGGAATGATAATGCCAAAATGTCGTTTTTTTTAGCACCAAAAATTAATGATGAATAAATAATTTATCAATCTATCTTTTTACACATTTTCTCATTTAAAACGCCGACTTAACGACGAAAACATAAGCAAAAACGCAAAAACTTGATTAGTATCTGTTTTGAAACGGATATGAAGTTTAAGGATATATTGCTCTCTATATATATTATTAATAAATTGTAAATATACAAATATATTTTATTATATTATATATAATGAACTTGACTGAAACTTCCAATAAATTATATGGGGTTCATAGTGGTGTATATTATGGACAAAATGAACGAGTAGATGAATTAAATAATCGATATCAATCCAGACAATTTCCCGACCAAGGTTTAGAACCAAACTACGACCCTCGTCCAATTCCAACTAAATATTCTATTTTCCCGATTGTAGATAGAAGACCAGCACATTCTGAAAAAATACAATCATATCCGGTATATTCGGTTCAATCCAATTTTAACCCTTCGAATAGTCGCGGTCCATCTTCAGGTTTTTTTAATAATATCAATACTGAATCATTATTAAAAAATCAGGGTATTGCTTTACAACATGGAGCAGAACAAGGAGTATATGTTCCATCTTCAAAAAGTGATTTATATAATAGTAATGCAACCGTAGTATCCAGTCCATCCGTCCAACCTTATCCAAACTTATTTTACCGACCCGTTTTTTCAAACCAACCTCATCCGAATTTAGAAAATAATATGGCAATTGGAAACAATCCATTTTATAATCATACGAGAACGCAATTACGAAACTTATAAATAACTCATATAATTAACAATCATTATAAAGTATATTTATAAAATTATACAAAATCAGATAAAATATTATATCATTATATAATATTTTTATAAGTATCCATGTTCACATATATTTATTCTATATTTTCTACGAGTTTTCCGAAAATAATGTGGTTGAAAATAATGATATTGATAATAATAATTTATATTTTTGTAATTTTTCTTAACAAGTTTTTATTAAAACCAGAATATACTGAAGGGTTCACTCAACAAAGCCGGTTTTTATTAAAACGAAATACCGATAAATACGATGAGTTTTATACAAATATATATGAAACTATACATTCCACAATACCGCGGGTTAATTATGAATTACAAACAATTTGTAGTATTACACAAGCAAATGACCGTAGTGTTTTTTTAGACGTTGGTAGTGGAACTGGTTATTTAGTAGAACAATTAACTGATTTAGGGTTTCACGCTTACGGAATTGATAAATCCAAATCTATGATAGAATATTCCGAAAATAATTATAAAAATGCAAATGTAAAATGTGGAGATGTTTCTGAACCGATGTCTTATGAAAACAATACGTTTTCACATATATTATGTTTGTATTATACTATTTATGAAATAAATGATAAAAACGCGTTTTTTAAAAATTGTTATTATTGGTTACAACCCGGAGGTTATTTAATTATTCATATTGTAGATAAATCAAAGTTTAATCCAATAAAAAATATTACCCAAAATACGAAATTATATCCTATATTAAACTCCGAAATAAATAATTCAAAATCACGTATTCTTAACGCATCGGTTGATTTTAATGATTTTACATATAAAACAAATTATGATATTAAAACTACCAATGAAATGATTATTACCGAAACATTTGTAGACACACAAACTACCCATATACGACAAAACGAACATACCGTATTTATGGATGATTTAGATAATATGATTGAACTTGCCAAACAATCCGGATTTATTCCTCAAGGAAAAATGAGTTTAGTTAAAGAATGTATGGATGAATATCAATATATTTACTTTTTAGAAAGACCGATATAGTATTATAATATTATCTAACATATTTTCCAGAACGAGCAAATGAATCTACTATAAAAATCACAAAAATACCTAAAAATGTATATAAAATAAACTCCTCAGTAATATTTGCGGTCTTTTCGTTTTGTTGGTCTTCCATCAAATGAATCATATAATTAATTTTTTCTAATAATTTTGAATTATCTCCAAAATCATTTGAATTATTACTCATTTTAGAATAATATGGTTTTTCATTGGATTGTCCTGAAAATAATTTAGAAGAGTTATAAATATTATTATAATTACTATATTCGGTTGAACTCGTATTGTTTGCCGAATAGGCTTCCTTTTTATTGTTATTTAAGTTTCCATTATTTCGCAAACTGTTTTTCAATACATTTTCGGGGGTGTTCAATTCGCTTTCCGTAATACGACTGGATTGGTCTGGTTTTTTAATAGTTATGTTTGGTTTTGAAATCGGATTAAAATCTGCCAGTTGATTTCCATCATTTTCGGCGTTTACCGCTGTTATTTTATTAATTAAGTTATGAATATTATCACTTTGGTCTTTTTGGGTATATATAGACTTTTCAATACTATTTGTATTATATGAATCCGTCAAAGATGAGTATTTTTCTAATAAAATAGGGGTAGGTTCACTAGATTGAAATAATGTTCTTTCCGTATTTTCCGTACGGGATTTGTCGTTATCATTTGGTAATGATATTGTGTTTAATGGTCGTTTCATAGTAGATTGTCTTTTTTTGGAAACAACCTCTTCATTAGTCCATACAGATGCCGAAGACAATAAAGACATAATTTTTAATACTTAAAAAATGAATAGATAATATTTCAAAACTATTACTTAAATATAATAAAATTATCAAATGTCAATATATACAATTTCTTATGAAAGAATCTATAAATGACTGTATTATTAATACTTAAAAAATGAATAGATAATATTTCAAAACTATTACTTACATATAATAAAAATATCAAATGTCTATATATACCATTTCTTATGAAAGAATCTATAAATGACTATATTTTTGAAATTATACCAATTATTATTTTATTTTCATTCGCATATTATTCTAATGAAATAGAAGAAATAAGTAATACCGTTTTAGGAAAATTACTTGCAATTACTATAATTATTTATTATACTAACGAAAACCTGCTTTATGGATTAATTGGGTGTTTATTAATAATTGTTTACTATCAAACTAAAGATATTGAAAGCACGCATAATAGACTTATATGGAGTATGAATAATACAGTAAATGATACTAAAAACATTGATATACAACCTGACCCCGATATTACTTTTCACGAAAAACAAATACAAAACAATGTTCCTACAAATTATTATTCGGAAATTCATAAATTAAATGAAAGTATTGCTAAACAAATAGAAACATATTCCGAAAATGATTTGAAACCACATAATATAAATAATAGTAAAAACACATCGGAATATATTATACAACAAATAAATAAAATATTACACTTACATACACCCCCAAATTATGATAATAATTATACAAATCATACAAAAGTTAATAATGATAACTACTTACAAATGAGTAAAGAACCGTTTGAAACTAACCCGCACATTTTCACAAATTATAATTATTCAGATTTAACCACTCATAATAAAGATGATTTGAAACAGATTTTTAAATCTCAATATTGTAAAAATGGAATATTAACCTATAAAAATATTGGAGTAAAAAATGAAATGACTCCGCACATTTTTAATGAAATTGAGTTTAACGACGAAAACTCACCTTGCAACATATGTTCGGACAAATGTTTATTTAAAATAGACCCTAAAAAACCAAATATGAATACCGAACGCATGACTGATAAAAAACTAAAAACGGAAAAACATTTATTTTGGGATATGTTTCAATAACAACCATGATTATTATATTTATCAATTATATTTTTGTTTATATTATATATAATATGGTAAAATCTAAATCCAATAATTATATACATGATATTTTTAATTATGTGAATAATAATGTAATGGCCATTAATAATAGTAAAATGTTTGCGGGGTTAATTATAATTACTTTAAACATTGCTTCTAAGTTTGTTACCATTAAATTAAGTAAAACAATGGAATCGTATTTGAAATTTACATTTAGTCGTGATATTCTTGTATTTTCAATCGCATGGATGGGAACTCGTGAAATCTACATTGCTTTAATTATTACACTTATTTTCAAAATATGTATAGATTATTTGTTTAATGAAAATAGTGCGTTTTGTTGTTTATCCGAATCTTTTACTAATTATCATGTTTCATTATTGGATAATAATGAAGTTACGGAAGCCGAAATACAACACGCACAACAGGTTTTAGAAAAAGCAAAAAAACACAAATCAGATGTTTTAAATAATAATGATATAAGTGGAAATAATATTAATGATTTACAACAATACGCAAATAAAAATAATTATGCTTTATTTTAGAATATGTAAAATATAAATAATGTTTGACGCATTTAGAACGGTTTTTACACAATATTAATACATTATTATAATATGAATATATATTATAATATGCCTCAGAATGAGAAACAGACTGAAAACGAGAAACAGAATGAAAACGGTAAAATACAATCATTAATAATTGAAGAATTAGTTATAATGGTCGTATCTAAAAACCAAACAAAACCATTTAAACTAAGTAGTAATCATTTATTTCAACCAAACCAAAATAATGTTTTAACTGAATCCTCGGATAAAATATATATTACAAGTAATATTAGTTACAATAAAAAAATATTACTTAAATTAAATTATAAAAATAGAATACAATTTTTATTTAATAAAACATATTTTACTAAACTAATAAAAAAAATGATTGCGAATACAGACGATATTGCGAGTAATGATAAGGACAACCCCAATAAAAAATTCGAATATAATATATCAATTACATTGCAATTATTATTTCCAACTTATTTTCCATTTCAATCTAATAATGCGAATTCATACAATCAATATATACAAAATATGCCTATTCCAATTTCGTCTTCTACAAACATTATATCATCAGTTAAATATTCATATATAAAAATAGAAAATAAACCATATACTATTATAAAATCGGTTTGGTTAAATGATTATATTAATCATCCGTTATATTATACATTATTTAATGAATACAATCAATTTAAAAATTGGAAAACCGATGAAACTGATATAATAGAAAAAAATATTGGAGACGGTATATCAAAATGTTACAAAGTAATTCAACGTAATATTTTTAGTTATAATCCAACTTACAATACAATTAAAAACAACATAAATAATATAACAGATAGAGAAAACAACACCTTTAAAAACACCAGTGCTAATAGTATAGGTCTAATTGATAAATATAAAAAATTAAATGATGATGTAAATAGTTTTCAAAAAATAATTAAAAATATAATAAAATCCGCCCAATCCGCCCAATCCGCCCAATCCACTCCTCTTGCTCCTGCCCCACCTTCAGCCGCGCCCCCCCCTCAAATCAACCCAGAAAAAGTTATCGCGTTGTATAATATATTAAATGATATAATTATTTTTATAAATAAAAATGAAGGTTATACTTTCCGGGATATATTAACAAAAGAATTTAAAATAAATATAAAAGAATTATATAAGTTAGTAGAACACGCTTACGCATTAACCAAAATTCAAAGTTTATATTTTGATAAGAACAATCCTAATATAAATATGAATATATCTAATCAAGAAGAACTTATTAATAATTTGTTAAATACAAATTATAGTAAATATGTAAGTTTTATAAAATTATTTACTCAGTATTTAAAACCTATCCGTGAATCAACCAATACAAATTTTCAAACCATGATATACGATTTTGCAACAAATAATAATAATACTTACAAGTTTGGTTCATTTAATGATAACGTAAATAATATGATTTATTCGGATAAAAAACCAACCGATTATGATTATTATATAGGAGCAAACATTATAACATCTAAAGATAACTCATCAAAAAAATATTATGAAATATATGTAGGATTAGATATTATAGATGGAACTATTGATGATTTAAATGTAAACTCTATAAATTGCGATTTCAAAGGATTATCATTGGGTAATAAATTAGAAAATATATTATCCAACCAAACAAATATTATATATCAACCTGAATATTACAAGTTAGACAATAAAACATCGCAACCGCCACCCAAAAAACAAAAAGGTGGAATAACGCGTAAATTACATAAACAACGCAGACGAAAAAACACCCGCAAAATAAATTATCGGTTTAAGGGTTAGTTTTTTTTACACATTTAAACAATTCATTCCGAGTATAATTGGGTTTACATTTTTAACACACCGCCGAGTTTTTTGATTTAATTCTTTATTTTCGGGCAGTCTTTTTGGTTAAAGGTTTTTTTTGGTTAAAGGTTTTTTTTGTTTTAGTTTTTTTTGTTTTAGTTTTTGTTGGTTTAGGTGTTCTTACACATTTAAACAAGTCATTCCGAGTATAATTGGGTTTACATTCTTTAACGCACCGTCGTGTTTTTTGATTTAATTCTTTATTTTGGGGGCACTGTTTTTTTGGAGAAATATTAATGTACTCTTGAACGAGTTTTTTAGATATTTTAACATCATCGGTATCTATAATACTCAAATTATTATTTAATTTATTTAATTTTGAATTATTTACTAATATATGATTTTCAAATGACATGTTTGGAGGTAAAAAATTGTGTTGTTGTAATATGTTTTCATATATAGTTAAAACTTCATTTATTTCATATCGTTTTGATAAATCAGAAGAAACCATATTTAAAAATAATGCTTTTAAATCATCGTATGCGTTTTTATTTAATAAACTAGAACATTTATTTAAAACCGTAATAAACGCAATTCCTGTACCATAAATATCTATCGTATTTATCGATTTATTAATAAAATTGTTATAATTTCCAGGAACAACGTCTCTCAGTATAGTTTGATGAAAGTCTTTTACATATTTATTAATATGTAGTACTTTATTTACCATTTGTTCGGGCAACAAAACCATTGATAAAAATGTTTTAAAACTTTTCATAAAGTTTTCATTATAAAAACGCATACGATTACTTAACCGCGATATTTTTGTAGTATCCGTCTCGGTAATATCATTAATATATTGTGTTTTTTCAGAAATAGTAGAGTTCGCCATTTTGTTATAATCGTCTTTATTAAAAAACATAATTTCAAAAGGATAAGACCAATGATAAGAATCTGCTAACCAGTTGGTAGATTTATCAGATTCATCCAATAAGTTTTTTGTAGTATGGGTTAAACCAAAATCTATAAAGTTCATTCTATTTGTGTTTTCATTATATACTATGTTTCCGGGTTTTAAATCATGATGAACGACTCCATTATCAATAAACACTTTTAAACCTAGTAAAATGCGATGCGCTTCCAAAAAAAACGCGAAGATTTGTTTTTCCGTTTTTTTATAAATATTTGTAGAATATGTTTTTAAGTTTATTCCTCCATCAGCCATTACTAATAAAGATAATTTTTTAAAGTTTTCCTTTACTGCATCTTTAATAACTTGACTAATTGAATTACATTTTTGTATAGATTTTACATTAACGAAATTATATTTAGGTTTGCATATTTCTGGTTTTCCTAAATAAAAAACTTTATTTTTATCAATTTTATCTATCATATTATATTCTGTTAATTCCGAATTGGCGTCTTTATCTAATAAAACTTTTGATATTTTATTATCATAATTAATTTTTTTATTTTTACATTTTAAACTGGGTTTAATAGCGCATCCATATGTTCCTTCTCCAATTACTTCTGGAATATTATACATATATATTTTATGTAAATATTTTATGTAAAATAATAAAAAATATATTTACTAAAACGTATTTATATTATTTATCATTTCTATTTTTAACATAGATTGTTCGAATGTGGTTTGTTGTTCCATATTTGAAAATAAATATTCAGTATTCGGCGATTCCTCATTCGTTTTGATTTGTTTATATATATTATTTATTTTATTAACTACTGTAGTTACCATTGTTTTATCTGAAATCAAAATTACATCTGGAATAGTTGGTTCTGTCAATAACTCAACCGCAAAATATAATAAATATTTACGTTTTTTACTCGATGCGGATGTATATTTGATGCTAAATATAGATAATAACGAATTCATTATAAGTTGTATACGCGAATTGTTTTTATTTTGTATAAACTCGCAATAATAAAAAAGAGTATCCCATACAAGCCATATAACATCCGTTTGTAATTTATTATGTACGTTATAATTGGTTCGTTTTTCACAATAACATGGTGTGTTGCGTTTTTTACAAATAATATCAAATTCAATGATCCATTCTATCCAATAGCACGCACAAGACATATTATGTCTTTCTTCTGAAATATTGTAGGCAAACTCATTTAACGCAATAAATAATTCTTTTGGGTCTTTCGGTAGAAATATTTCATCTATATATTTCATAGAAGGTGCTTTTAATCGGTTTGTCATTTGAGTTATATCGAACTCGTCTTCCCTATTTATTGTAATAGATTCGAAACTAGGTTTTTTATTTGATATTGCTAAAATGCATACTATTTCGGCAAACAATTTACGTATATTTGGATTATTTCGCAATTGCAATTCATTTAAAAAATGTCCTTGAATCATTATATTTTTAAAAACCGAATACCGTCTATCTAAATAAATCACTAGATTTGGATTTCCCAAATGTACATATTTTCCAACATAACGAATTATGGTTTCCCATATATCCGTATAATGTCCTGCGCATATCAATTCGGCACACCAATAACAAGCCGGTTCGATTTTACCTTTTTTTATATTTTCAATAAATTGCGTTTTAACTTCAATCTTTTTAAATTTTGAAAATGATATTCCTCTAAATTGAGAAAATTGCCGAATATCATTTATATCACTTGTATCATTACTCATTACAACCTTGTATATTTTACATATTTATTATTTATAATTATTTTACAAATAATAACTTAATTGTTTATTTTATAATTTAATACACATTTTGTATATGATTATATTGAAATACTATAGTAAATACTACTAATATATTTAATAACTGGCTTGGTATATGGTATGATAATTTGTTGCATATTATTTATATATGAATTATAATAATCCATGAATGAAATAATAATTATATATATTCCCGATGAATAACAAACTTGTCGGTCTAACTCAGTAAATATAATCGTATTTGTTCTGTAATTATTGAACCGGTATATTAAAAATAATGCTAAACATATTTTATTAAAAAATATGAGTTCTATAATTCCCTGAGGTTTTGTTTGAAAAAAACCGACAATAAAAAAAAATAATGTTAAACGAGTAATCCAACTAATGATAAATAAATATATTAATTCATAATTATATAATTGTTTGTTATCTATTAAATAATCTCCCATATATTATAAATAATTATTTTGTTTTTATAATAACTTAAGGTGTTTGCGATATTTTATATTATTCTGTAATTAAACGAGGAACTATATTAATTGTTTGTAATTCCTGCGACATTAATTTGTAGGCATATGGTACTTCTACTTTTGCGAAATTAGTTGTATTATTACAGGTTTTACACAAATGTATTGAAAAGTCTGCTACTGCATACATAACATTTTTATTTCCGTCATTATACGATGCGATCATTCCACATTGTTTGCACACATACACGACATATTTATCAGATACTTCATATAATCTTTCTCTACAGAACTTAGACATTCCGTGGGCTATCATCACATCACGTTCCATTTCACCTATTCTAAAACCACCATCACGACTTCTTCCTTCAGCAGGTTGTCGCGTTAAGTTTACCATTGGTCCAATTGAACGACTATGTTGTTTATCATTTACCATATGTTTTAACCTTTGGTAAAATACGGGTCCAATAAATATACTGGTTTCTAATTGTTCTCCTGTTAATCCGTTATACATTAACTCATTTCCATAACTTTCGTATCCTAATTTTAGTAATTCCGACACAATCGTTTTTATATTTAAATTACCAAAACTGGTTCCATCACCAAACATGCCCAATTCTAATAGAACTTTTCCTAATAAGGTTTCTTTTAATTGTGCAATAGTCATACGAGAAGGTATCGCGTGTGGATTTAATATAATATCTGGTCTTAATCCTTCTTTTGTAAAAGGCATATCTTGTTCTGGAATAATATTTCCATTAGTACCTTTTTGACCGCTACGCGATGAAAACTTATCTCCAATTACGGGTTTTCTAAATATGCGGACGCGAACTTTTGCGAAATTATATCCATCGCCATTACGACCTGTGTAATTCTTGTCGATATATGTTTCTTCAGTTGTACGAAACGTTTTGCTTTGGTCTTCAAACTTAATTGTTTTAGTAGGGTCGTTACGATTTTCTTTAATAGGTATTATTTTTGCGATAATTACATCGCGGTTTTCCACTAATTCATTTTCAGGTATAAATCCTTGGGCGTTTAATTTATCATAATTTCCAAACTTAATACATTTCGTTTTGGTTTTATCTGGTTTACATCGAATGATTTCATCGCGAATTATATTTTTATCTTCATCCTTTTCGGTATGATAAATAGTTGACGCAAATAATCCGCGGTCAATAGAACCTTTATTAATTAATACACTATCTTCTTGATTATAACCGGTATGAGTCATAATAGCAACATGTATTTGCGTTCCCGAAGGCACTTTATTTAATTGAATAAAGTTCATTACACGTGTATCTACTAATGGGCGGGTTGGATATGTCAATACATATGCGGTTTTATCCATTCGTTTGTCGAAATTGGTTGAATATACGCCAATTGCTTGTTTCGCCATAGCACATTGGTATGTATTTCTAGGAGATTGATTATGTTCTGGAAATGGAATACATGACGCTAATACTCCAAAAATAGTGCTTGGATGTATTTCACAATGAGTATATTGTATTTTTACATTTTTATCTTGTAAAAAACTGTCTTTTGCCTTCATTGCAATCATTGAATTATTTTGTTCTTCAGGGTCAATATATTCAATAACCGATTCGGGATTACGACAACTAGTCAATAAATCATTCCATAATAATTCTTTGTTAATTATTTTATCTATAATTTCACTGGTAATCATGGCTTTATTATCAGAGACGCGTAAAACTGGTCGGGTTAATCTGCCACCATCATTACATATTCGTATTTCCAATAATTTATAATCAAATACAATTGAAGTATATATATTAATAATACCTTTATATTTTTTATTTTTCATATCAGAATACAACTCAAACGGAGTTTCTGAAATGCCTATCCATGCACCATTAATAAATACCTTTACTTTATCGTGTAAACATTCCGGCATAATTCGTTCATCGATTGGAACGATATATGGTTGTACGTATTCATATAAAGATGAACTATTTGTAGGAATTGTAATATGAGCCATATAACTAATATTTTTAACTATACCGATTGACTGTCCTTCTGGGGTTTCTACAGGGCATAGAAACCCCCAAGTTGTATTATGTAATTTTCGCGGAGCAATTAGTTCGCCACTTTTCTCCAATGGAGTATTAATTCGACGTAAATGACTTAAACCAGCTACATACGTCAATCTATTTAATACTTGAGCTACACCGACTTTACTACTATTCGTTTTTTTAATACTAAAATCACCAGTAGATAACGCACGAGTAATACCGTTCTCAATTGTATTTGACTTCATTATTTTATAAATATTCGTCATATTAATTATATTATTGTAATCTTCAGAAGACCTCCACGAACCCGTATTAATTTCACGAACTATTTGTTTTTGCATTTCTTTTACTAATTTGTTAAAATAATTACGAAATAAATTATTTAACAATGTTCCAGTCAATTCAATACGTTTATTTAAATATGAATCTCGGTCGCTTGATGGAATCCAACCTAAACTGGTTCGTAACAATTTATTCGCCATATATCCCATTAAATACACTTTTTGGGATAATGTTAGACAATGGGGAAATAAATCGTTATTTAATACATCCATCGCAAACTCCCTTTTTTTACGCATTCCTATTTCACGCGTCATATTGATTGGGGTAAACGCAACGTATGATGTTATGTATTTTAACGCGTCTTCCTGTGTTAAATATTTATTCGCATCGATTATAGATGCGTGTAAGCAATTTAATAATTCAGTATTTTTTTCCGAATCAATATCTAATAAAATATATTTACAAATATCTTTGTCACTTAATATACCTACCGCACGAAATAATACAAACAATTCTATTGGTTGTTTAACTCGCGGAATATTAATATACAATCCGTGTCCGAACCCATTATTTTTACTCGCAATCATTATTTCGATTTGTTTGGGAGAAATACATTTGAAATCCGGAATTGATTTTATTTCTGCAAACCAACTCCATTTCGTAGTATTTTTTCCGTCAAAACAATATACACGGTTTTCGGCAGCACGCTCTTGTCCTAAAACTGTTTTTTCCGAACCCTTTATTATAAAATATCCCCCGCAATCCATATAGCATTCGCCGGTATAATTATGGTCTACATGTTTATTTTGAGTTAATACACATATACTGGATTTTAACATAATCGGCATTTTTCCAATATTTATTTTTGGGAGCGTTTTTTTAATAATTTTGGGGGTATCCATTGCGTCCGTATTACGCACGATGTATTCAATATTTACATCAACCGTCATAGTCGAAGCATATGTAAAATTACGCGTTTTGGCTTCTTGCGGAAGCATCGTTTTTGTTGCACCGTTATTTTCGTGTATTTGAGGCGGATATAATTTAAAATTATCAAATGAGATTTGACATTCTAAAAAATATTGTTCTTTATCTGCTATATAATCATTTTCAGAATGAATTATTACAGGGTTAAACATTTTGATAGTTCGTTGGACTTGATAATTTATAAAATGATTATACGATTCAATTTGATGACGAACCAATCTTTCCAAATATTGATTTCCAAAATATGATTCAATCAGTGCATACGGTTCTTCGATGTAATTACCCAAATGGGATAACACCGTTTTTTCATTATTTTTTTGTTCGTTTTGAAAATCGTTATTTAAGGTTTCATCACTTTTTATTATATCTTTAATTGTATTTATAATATTTTTTGAACACAATCCATCATTTTGTAAGAGTGTTTCGTTTATTTTTGACGTATTTTTTTTATTAAATTTGGATTTTGGTTTAAATGATACCGTAGTAACCGGTTCATTTATACTTACCTGTTTTATAGTATCTGGTTGATTGATTTCATTCATTATACACGATGGTGGTGTAATCATTGTTTTTTTTGTTCTTGTTTTTTTTTTAATTTCGGCAACTGGATTTGAGTTTAATACTGTAGAACTTTCGGAATTATTCATATTGTTAAGTGTTAGAATTATATTGTAATTGTTATTTGTTAATTGAATATATACTATTCATATCAATTTTTTAAATTATTTTATAACAGTTTATAATAGTATAGTGGTTTTGATAATTATTTATACTATACAATACTATATATTGTTCGACCATTACTAAGATATGAAATGTCATATGGTAATAATACCAATTTGGATTGCGTTGGTTATATAATATATTTGAATAATAATAACACGCGATGAATGCGTACAAAATTGAATATGCTATAATTATATTACCTATTTCCTTAATATATATTACACCATTTATCGCAAAAATTGTAAATGAACACTTCGAAACAATTAAATCGCATCTTCTTCTCCAAGAAGTACACGGGTTTACCCAATAAATTACTGAAACAATAGATGTAATAAATAATAATATAGTATAAACATATAATTTATTATTATAAGCATATATTGCGGGAAGTAAAAAAGATAATGATGATAATACTAACGGATTGGATTGAATTAATCTCATATACATACTAACAGTTTTATCAATTATTAATATGGTTTATAATATATTTTTATATGGGTTATTTACACGGTTTAATATCAATATATGTTTATAAATCAGTAATATTATATTGTATTTACGTATTTACACCCTTGAAGATTTAGTAATTATTTTAGCAACAATGAAAATAATCGCATAATATTATTTTGTATAT
>Ga0209443_1000574_pt1 | contig 24843 bp, 24 predicted proteins | sample LauGreBMM110DCMD_2_FD_187571 | JGI IMG/M metagenome (GOLD analysis project Ga0209443, IMG submission 187571) | Freshwater lake microbial communities from Lake Michigan, USA - Su13.BD.MM110.DCMD (SPAdes) (version 2) | ecosystem: Environmental > Aquatic > Freshwater > Lake | place: Lake Michigan... | reverse complement strand
ATATACTTGTTAAAGCTGTAGGCATGGTCTTTGTTACCATTTGTCCTGTGCTACAATCCATGTATTGGATTGTTCCAGCTACTGACACTGCTATTGAAAATGTGTTACATTCAGAATTATACGCATTGTTTTGTTCAAGAAGAAATGGATCTTTATTAAGATCATTATATGGATAGTTTGGATAATAGTATTGAGTTTCTTCTCTTATATAACTTCCTACATTTCTCAACACCCCTTTGGCTATAATAGACTTGTTTGTACTCCTATCTCCTCTAACAATTTTAAATCCAACAATAGAATCTTTTACAGTTTGTGGTAGGGTAGAAGCAGTTATTAATTGAGAAACTTGTTGTACATTTATTTTAACTCCAATTGGATAAACAGCATCTGATGTCTGCATTTCAACAAAATACTTATTAGAAAGAATTGTTGGTACAGCACTTTCAAATACAGGGGAAACTAATACATCTGGAAACTTGTGATGTCTAATAGGTGTACCAGCAAGATCACCCCAAACTTCTACATTACAAGGATAGGTTTCTAAAGATTCCCAATAAGCAAATTCACCATATTGATATGGTGTAGCATTGCCAATATTATAATTAGCATCTACTGGAGAATTTCCTAATACAGAAGCTGTGTTATATATTTTCCAATAAGGAGCTGTTGGACCCTCTCCAATAAAGTCAGCATTTGTATCAGGCACATCTGGATGAGAGAACTCATTATAGTTCATTGCTCTACCAGGAATATGAAAGCCATCTGTTTGTTTACCATTATCTAATAAGAAAACAATCTCAAATGCATATATTTCATCTCTTAAATAACTTCTTAAATTTGTAGCATTCAACCCATCTGAATAGTTTTCATCAGCAGGAATCTTATAGGTTTGCCATAATAATGTAATCTTATTAGCAATTTGTTGATAGTTGATTCTATCTATAGATGTTAAATTGTCCCAAACTAATATATCTTGTACTGATGTTAAATCTTGAGCAATCTCATAATAAGGAAACTTTTCTAATATATCAGCTGTTGTAAGAGGAATAGCTGCCTTATTTTGTCCTGAATAAGTAATTTGTCTTGATGTATCATCAATGAAAAATGTACCCACTAATTCTACAGAAGTGATAGCATTTATTGTTTTAATTACAGCTATGTTATAATATTGGAAATATCCTGTAGCATCTATATTCTTAATATCTATTCTAATAGATTGACTAACAATGTAATCAAAGTTTAACGTGGTTAGTTGTGTGTTAGCAATAGGTGTAGGATTGGTCACAGAATAATAGGATGTATACCCATCTCCTGATGCATTACAATATTGAATAGCAAACTGATATACACCAGCTTTTAATTCTCCACCATTAACAATGTCCACCACCTCTAACTCTGGTATATTAAAATTAGGTTGAACCTTTAATTTATTACAATCAATTGTTCCCACCTCAGTGACAATATCACAAATATCCACCCCTATAACAGTTACCCAAGGTGGATCATTTAAATTTAAATATCTTCTAGGGTTAATCCCATCTGTCCAATATATCTCTGTAGTGCAATTTGTAATCTTGTGTACAGCTTTATGTATTGGATAGTCTATATTAAAATTAAGACAATCTCCTTGTATATACTGAACATATATACAATCATTATTATCCATATATCCAATCTGTGATTCTCCTGTTTCAGGATTGGTCAAAAAGAATATATGTTTGTTTTGTTCATTTATAAAATGAGTACCAATAAGATGATAGTTTTCAGGAAAGTTAAGACATAACTCATTACCTGGCTCATTCTGATAGTTAACAGAATTAGCATCAAAGTTTTCTAAAGCAGCGTTCAAGGCATACGTAAGTTTACCCTTCTCCACCTGATTAACAGATGAATCTAGATTTAAACCTATTCTACCTAAATTAAATTCCTGCCTAACATTCCCTTGTTCTTGATCAGCCATTTAATAAATTTTTTATTAATTTCTTCTACTTCTATTAGGTAACTCATATTGGGCAAATCTTTGTAAGTCATTCTTGATTCTTCTTTGCTTAGCCCAAGGAGTTTGTTTCTTTATTTCAATATCAGCCATCACAAATGCTTCATCTGCTAGTCCTTTATAATACAGCATTTTTTGTTGTATCTGTGCAAAGGTTTCATCAGTGAGCTGATTGGATAGTGTTTCAAACACTTTATATTTAATGAAGTGTTCTATAAATTCTTTAATACGATAGTTATCTGGAATCATTTGATTTCCTGTACAATCATATTCTGTAACATAAAATATCAAATGAACCACACCACATCTAAAATTAGTAACAAATTTGTTATCTCTTATATCAAAAGAATCATATCCTGCAGATCCTGGTGTGAATTCATGTACAGAAGGAGCTACAGAAGCAAATTGCCAAGCATTAGTATATTCTACAGAACAGTTTGATCTTGCTGATATATTACCTGGTTTTAACAAATAACTTTTAGCTATACCCCTAGCAACTGATTGGTTGGTTTTATATACAGCTTGGATGAGTTCAGGCATACAAGTGCCTGTACATGCAGCATCTTGACATGCAGCATTTACACAAGGAGTTCCTCCTATTGTAAGAGGAGAGATTTGAATAGTGGTTTGGGAAGAAGCTTGGGAATAGAAGGATGTAGAATCTTGATAAGGACGAAGAGGGATCTCTGTACACATCCATGCTTCTCTAACAGCAATAAAGTTATCTGGTAGCCTAGCTTGAAAGTCTGATATATCAAGAATGTCTTCACTTATAACATATGAAGACCTACCTAATTTTCTTAGACATTTATCTAAATAGGTTGGGAAAAGCAAATCATCCACAGCACCTGTGTCAAAATAGCTTTTTAACTCTTCTTTAACAGTGGCATAAACCGATTCAGGAGAGATGAAATTATACTTGTAATAGTATGACATTTTGTTTTATTTTTTCCACTGCATATAAATATTTTGATATTTATTGTCAGTTTGTATGTAATGTGATAATAGTCTTGATGTAGTGCGAGAAGGTTTAAAATACCAAAGGTCTACATTCTTTATTCTAGCAGACTCTTTAAACCACATCCAACCAAAGAAATATCCTTCTGTATGATAGTTAAAATTATAAATACGTTTACCCTTCACTCTACTCCTTTGCCAGTCTACTGGTAGGTTAATATATTCTTCACCCTTAATATTCTTAAACTTCTTTCTCTTCTTCTTATTAATAGAGAATTCACCAAATCCAAAAGGAAGTCTTGCTTTCTCTCCAGTTTCTAATATATAATTCTTGAAATACTCATTGTATTGATATACAATATTTTTCCATTCATTAAATGTAATTATAATGTTTGGGTTCTTTTTACAGAAATTAATGTAGTTTTCTTTACTAGAACTTCGCCACTCTATATGGACTCTAGGCATTAGCTAGTTGGTTGAGCATTAGGAGATTGACCATCTATGTTATTAACAGTCATATCATTTTTAATTTGAAAATAAGTAGATAATAATTTTTGAGAGGTTAGTTCTAACACTTGTTTTTCTAAATAACCAGGGCAACCGTATTCCCTATCTAAAGGATTTTGACAAAGTTCATCTGTTGTATAAACTACATTTCCACATCCACAAGAAGGATATAAAATATCGTTAGTTAAATCTTCTTCAAAGAATGCAGAGATTCTTACAGATTGTAAATTAGGATTGTTAATATATAAAAATCCTCCATTAGCTATCCAATAATATTGATCATTCTTGATAATAGGAAGTTTTAATAGATTTAAATATCTATTGATTGTAATCTCTTTAAACTTTCTAGCTCTACCACCCATAGCGTTAATAGAATAAACACCCTGAATAAGATATTGATAATTTCCTTCACTTATACGAGGAAGTTTAAATTTACTTCTAGCTACATTACAAGGATCAACATATTCACAACAATCAGAAATAGGCACCTCAATCATTTCAAGACATGGAAGTGTATTGAATACAGTGTCAGTAGCCCAAAGCTTTCTGAGATTTGTTTCACGCTTAATCAACAATTGTGTGTTATTTTTAACTTCAGAAGCTATTGCTCTATCAGTTAAAAGATTGTCTGTAGAAAGCAATTTATGCATTGCTCTTACATCTGATACGAATTTCCTTAATGTTGCCATTATAAATACTGTTTGAATATATTTGTCATTCCATCATTCTCATCTATCAAGAATGCTGTCACTTCTCCCTTAGACATTACGTGACCATTCTTATCATCCCAAAGACTCTTAGAATTAGAGAAAGCTGGAATTTGGTAAAATTTAATACCGTTAAAATCAAGACTCACCTCATGGTGTTTGTCTCCTGTGAATATATAGAAGTTGTTATAATTAGACCAATTTTCCTTAAACTCCATTGGAAATATACCAGCAAGTTTTGCAGGCTTAATAGCATCTCCATGGTTGAACATTAGTGCTGAATTACCATATCCTACGTATTTTCTATATTTAGGGCTGATGTTAAAGTCAGCTCTTTCTTCTTTTCTAAAATAGGTTTGTAACCAATTAACCATATGCCAACCTACATATTCATCATGATTACCTGATACATACACTACACTAACATTTTTGGCATATTGTAATAACATTGTAATTACAAGAATCTCATGGTTACATATCTTTAAAAATCCCTCATGATATGTATGTATGTTAGTTTGAGGAGTTCCTTTTGTAGTGTTATTAGTGTGCTCACTATTAAACTCATCAGAACCAATGATATAAATAATGTGGTCTAGATTGTTAGATAGTTGAGCTTGGGTGATAATAGTCTCTGTCTTAAACATCATTCTAGCAAACCTATCTTCTATATCATTATTCCCATCTACATCAAATTTGTTCAAATGTGAGTCTTGTTTGTTGATAACTAAGCTCGCATGCGACTTACTTGGAACAAACTTAGGACCCATAACTGCTTGACTCACAGGCTCATATGAAGCTAAAAAGTCTACAAAATAGTCTTGAAAGACTTGCTCTGTAGACTTTTTTCCTAACCAGGCTTTTACTTGCCATCGAGGATTATCTTCATTACCCCAGAAATTCTGTACATATTTAGTTATATCCCACTTTGTTGTGTCTATTTTACATTTCTCTATAAGATCCTCTAAACTTCTAATTTCTTCTTTAACATTAACTACAATCTCTCCTGTACCCTTTATCATATCTTCAGTGAACTTAACCACTGTATTCTCTAGATCAGATATGTAGGTTCCAATTTCCGCATCTTCCTCAGCCTTTTCTCTCTTTTTTATATCTACTAGTAATTCATCAATCTCTGTTTCTGTAATTCCTAATTTGTCAGCATAGAATTTCTTTGATTTCTTCCAATGTAACATTTGCTCAAGCTGTTCTAAAAGGGGTTGAGTTTCAGACATATAAGTTTAATTTAGTTAAATTAGTGTAAAGATAGGGAAATTATTTGATATTCACCAAATTTAATTAACTAATTTGATTATATACATTAATCAATCTGATTAGAGCTAAAACAAAAACTCCCAGCCTAGAAAGGCCAGGAGGACTCCCTGTAAACCAATAAACAGGGTTTTTTATTCAATTAACATTGCATAGAGTTATAAGTGAAGTTTCCATTTATAAGTTCCCAACAAACATTATCATAATCAAATAGATAACCAGTGATGACAGCACCTGTGCTATTTCTAGCAATTGCTGTACAAGTGTTTGGTCCTCCACCTCCTATACCTCCAAATGAATTAAAATTGGCTACAAACAAAGCATAGTCAGCAGCATCTAAGAATATTCTTAATATTGTACCAAGACTACATCCAGATGCTGGATTAGCATATGTTCCTATTTGAGCTAATATATATTCAGAAGGAGCAATGGTTGTAGTGGTAGAAGTTGTAGTGCTAGTGGTAGTGGTGGTAGTTGGTGCTCCAGCCACTGTTAAATAAAGATCTCTTTCACAAGCCCCTGTAGATTGTACTAATATATTTGTAGTTCCATCAGGAACTGTTCCTGTTGTAAGTCCTGTTACTAATACACCTCTAGACACTCCTACTATAAATGCACTTGTATATCCATCTACATCTGAATACAAATCAAAGGGACCTGTATCATTTCCTGCTAATGTGAGAATTATTGTTACTGTCATTTTTTATTTATTTAACAAGTTGTATAATTTGTAAGTTCTCCATTAACGTCAACTTCTCCTGCATAATTTGTAACACCGTTTGTAAACTTGCGCCAACCTGAACCGCCAACATAAGGGGTTGTTAAGCTTGAGCTATCATAAAAAATCATTCCAACCATAGGCACAGTATAACCCGGTGATGCATAAACAGTAATTGATGGACTACCATAAGTACAAGCATCAAAAGAAGATCCTGTACCAAATGAATCAATTGTATATACAACAGGAGCAGCAGTTGTAGTAGTTGTTGTTGTAGGTGGTGCACAAGCAGATATTGAACCAACAGTACAGTTATCAGAGAATTGTATAATATTATTATCTATACTATAATAATTTTGAGATGGTGTACTGCTTGGATTAGCTTGTATTTGAATTGTTCCATATAAATTATAATAAAGAACAGTTCCAATACTTATTGAACTTGAACTAGAATATACAGTAAATGAATTAACTGCTGTACAAGCATCTTGTGGAACTGTAAATCCTATGACAACAGGTAATGTATCATTATAATCATAATATAATGTATACGAATATGGTAATGGACTTAATGGAACTATACTTTGATATATAGGACATCTATTAGATGAATAAGTAGAGAATGGAGAAACAGATTGATCTACATAATAATTATTAACTATAAATTGTTTAGTAGCAATTTGATTACCTGTAGGGGGTGTTCCTATTGGAGGGAGCCCCATTGTAGTTAAATCTGTATATGTTACTAAAGCATTAGTTGTTTGCATTATTTTAATTTAGCTTCTAGTTCTGCAATACGTTTTTCTAATTGAGCAATCTTCCAGCTGTGTACTTGTGTATAATCCACTACTAAGAACCCATCTTGTTTTTCTTCTACAGCATCTGGTAATACTTGTTGTACTTCTTGTGCAATATATCCCCAATGAATGTTATTATCTCTATTATCTTTCCAAGTAAATGATACAGTTTGTAAATCTTCTGAAGAAACTATAGTGTTAACATCTTTAAGTCTTGAATCAGAATTTTGGAAGAAAGAGTCTGCATATATTGAATTACCACTTACAGTTACAAGTGAGTTTGTATATCCAGAGTTTGCATTAGTACATATAACTATTGCTCCTGCAGTTGCTGGAGAGATAGTTGTAAATCCAGTTCCACTAGAACCACTAGATCCACTTGAACCACTAGATCCACTTGTACCGTTTGCTCCACTAGTTCCACTAGAACCACTAGATCCACTTGAACCACTAGAACCACTAGTTCCATTTGCTCCACTTGTTCCACTAGAACCACTAGACCCTCTGGTTCCAGATGTACCACTAGATCCACTTGAACCACTGGTTCCACTAGAACCATTTGCTCCACTAGTTCCACTTGAACCGCTAGAACCACTTGAACCACTAGAACCACTAGAACCACTAGAAGCACTAGTTCCTGAAGAACCACTTGAACCACTTGAACCACTGGTTCCACTAGAACCATTTGCTCCACTGGTTCCACTTGAACCGCTAGAACCACTAGATCCACTGCTTCCACTAGAACCACTAGACGCACTGGTTCCACTAGATCCACTAGATCCACTAGAACCACTAGATCCACTAGATCCACTTGTACCATTTGCTCCACTAGTTCCACTAGAACCATTTGCTCCACTGGTTGCACTAGATCCACTTGAACCACTTGATCCACTAGATCCACTAGACGCACTGGTTCCTGATGAACCACTAACACCACTTGAACCACTAATACCACTAGAACCGTTTGCTCCAGCTGTTCCACTAGAACCATTTGCTCCACTAGTTCCTGATGAACCAGGTGCACCTATTCCACCACTAGTTCCACTTGAACCATTAGCTCCACTTGTTCCTGATGAACCATTTGCTCCACTGGTTCCTGAAGAACCACTTAAAGCACTTGTTCCACTAGAAGCACTACTTCCTGAACTTCCAGAACTTCCTGAACTTCCAGATGTAGCACTAGTTCCTGAAGAACCATTTGCTCCATTTGCTCCACTAGTTCCAGATGAACCATTCGCTCCACTAGTTGCTGAAGAACCACTAGTTCCACTAGTTGCTGAACTTCCAGATGTACCACTACTGCCTGAATTTCCGCTTGTACCTGATGTACCATCACCACCAGCTGCACCAAACAGATTCACTGTCCATGCAGCATAAGTTCCTGAACCCACTACAGTGGTGATATTAGCTATCATAGCACCTGTTCCACTATTGTAAGAGGTGACAGTTCCTTGCATTGTATTACTTACATCATACACTATAATGACTGGTTGTGCAATACTATATGCTAGTCCTGTTCCTACTGTTAAACTCTTTGATCCAGTTCCTATTAATAAAGATGTGACAGAAGATGTTAAATATCTATCTCCATCTTGTCCTGCTGTTCCACTAGAAGCACTAGTTCCTGCTGTGCCTGTAAGACCAGATGTACCTGCAGTTCCAGTAAATCCAGATGTTCCAGATGTTCCTGTTATTCCTGATGTTCCACTAGAAGCACTCGTTCCACTAGTTCCTGCTGTGCCTGTAAGACCAGATGTACCTGCAGTTCCAGTAAATCCAGATGTTCCAGATGTTCCTGTTATTCCTGATGTTCCACTAGAAGCACTTGTTCCACTAGTTCCAGTGTCACCAGATGTACCTGCAGTTCCAGTGTCACCAGATGTTCCAGAAGAACCATCTGTTCCTGATTGCCCACTAGAGCCAGAGGATCCACTAGACCCACTTGTTCCAGATGAACCATTTATTCCACTTGTTCCTGCTGTACCACTTGTACCGTTTGCTCCTCTTGTACCACTAGAACCACTTGTTCCTGCTGTACCTGTAATACCAGATGTACCTGTAATACCAGATGTACCATTAGTTCCAGAAAGTCCATTAGTTCCTGATACACCACTTGTACCAGATAGACCACTTGTTCCTGCTGTACCAGATAGTCCAGATGTTCCTGCTGTGCCTGTGAGACCAGAGGTTCCTGATGTACCAGAAACATTACAAATAGCGTCATCTATTTTTTCTAATGATACAGTTAATGTATCACCATTGTTGATTCCTGTGCAAGGAAGATTGGGACCTATGTAATTTACATGATCTGAATTAACACAAATATCGCTATCACATCCGCAATTTGAATTAGGTTGATAATATGCATCATAGCAAGGATCTCCAGGTTGACAAGACATTTATAATTGATTTATAATTATTAAGGAATATACATTATATAATAACAAGCTAATACAGGTTGTATGTTAGCATGAGCTGATCCACCACCAGTGTTACTGTTAGTTATAAACACATCTGTTACCACTGTAATACCTGTTACAGAACTTGTTGTTGCGTGATTTTGAGGAACATTTTTAGATAGACCTATTGTTCCACTTGCTCCACCAAAATCATTTTCTCTTCCTGCATAGTGAATATGTCCAGGATCTGTTACAGTTGATGTAGCAGAAGCTGTAGTTGCATGTGTGTGTGAAGGAATTTGTGCTGTAGTTAATGTAACAGAATTTGCACCTCCTATATCATATAAAACATAGTTAGGATTGCCAGCATATGAAGGATTCACTGCAGCATCCAAAGGACCTCCAGGAACACTATCTATAGCACCAACACCCACTCTTCCTCTTTTATCAGGAGTGCCATTTAAACCATTACATAAATATATTTTATCAAAACCTAATGCAGTTATGCCAGCACCTGTACCATCAAAATTAGTTAAAGGTCCATAGTATTCAAGTACAGTGAATGGAATCATCTTTAGATAATATTGACTTCCAGAGCTAGGTAGAGATGCTAAATAAGCAGCAACTAAAGCATTGAAATCAGCTAGTTTTACATAGTTTGTTTCTACATCAAGAATGAATGCATCTAGGTCTACAATTGTTTCACAAAGTTTTGTTATAACAGCTTGTAATACAGCATGTGTATCAGAATCATCTGTTACACCATCTAAACAATCTACATCATAATCTGCATTTAACACATCTAACGTAACATCAATCACATCTATTTGTGCCTGTAGGTCACAAGCAGCCCTTACAAGAGCTTCAAATAGTTCTTGGGCATTAGGTGTTCCAACAGGTAAATAACTAGAAACAAGGGCACAATAATAAGCAGGGTTGATAGTTATATCAATACCTGTACCATCTAGAAAAGAAACAACAGCATTAATAAGAGCTGTCTCAACGGTGATTAAGTTATCTCCTGTATATATATCTAAAGGAATAGAATTTGGTCCTGTATATCTAACACATTCATCAGACACGATTTGTACACATCCATTGTAACATGCATCACAAGGTCTTGTTGTTGTACTGGTAGAAGTGGTACTTGTAGTGGTAGTAGTTGTGGTATCTTCTGGCATTTTATAATTTATTTATGTATTAAGAGTTTAACTCTACTAGCTATCATCTTTATTGTAAAACATTTTGCATAATCTTCATTACAAAACTTATATGTAAGTATTCTTCTGTAATTTAATAATTCACCAATAGGGCTACATGAAAGATTATGGTTCATTGAAAATATAATGTTATTGTATTCTATCTTAGCTAAAATTGTTAGTTTAGCATCTATATCTTTTAATAATGCAGGAATAGTACCACATTCTATACAGTTAGTTAATCTTGGCTGTAACATATTTAATAAGTTTTGTAACTTGTTTAGCAGCATTATTACATGCTGAACACAAGCCATTTATCAATTGACATCCACATCCCACCTTTATTCCGCAACCTCTACAGTTTGCCATTTTAATGAAAGTTAGTTATATAGTTGTTGCCTGAACAACCACAGTTGTTTGAAATAAAATTATTAAGCATTCTATCAGCTTGTATATATAATCTATTTGCTGTATCTATTGCACAGTTATTAGCTGCAGCAACAGATCCTGATATCATATAATATATACTATTTAAAGTCACCTTTGATTGTGTTTTAATTGCAAGGTCACATTCCATCATGTCAAGCTTCATAAAAGCCTCATCAAACTTTTCTTGTATCACTTCAGTACGCATTATGTTCTTTTGTACATAATACACATACGCAGGTGTAACAGTGTATTTTAAATAATATACACCATCTGGTAAAGGAATTAAAGGTTGTCCTACAAGACTAAGACCTAAGGATGTTGAATTAAATATATTAAAATCATTAACGTTAAAAGGAAGAGACACAGGAGTGGTAAATCCTGGAATAGTTATTTCTATTGTAGGAGATGATACCACTGGAGGATCTGTGTCATAAGTTGATGCATCAGCAATTCCTAACGTTAATGTATTATAAGTAGGTATTACGAGTATATCTAAAATCATGTTTTTAAAAATAAAAATGCCAGAGGACTTGAGAATATCCTCTCACCCTCTGGCATAGGTTAATATGATCTACTCTTTATTAAGGAATCAAAGTAGTAGTAGTTGAAGTTGAAGGCCATACAGTAGTAGTAGTACTAGTTGTTGTAATACAGTCAGTATCACTAGCAACATTTCCTAATGCAGCTTCTAATACAGATTCAATCGCAGCACTTAAGTTCTGAGGAGCAGCAATAATCACTGTAGAATCTTCATGGATATAATCACCCCACTGATAAGCCGATTTGTCATACTCATTAAACTTGATGTAGAAGGTATCATAAGTTGTACCATCTGTCACCCAGCTCTCAAAGTTTTCGTTATAACCAACCATTCTATATAAACTCTTCAAGTATCCTGCTTGATAACTGTAGAAATTCTTTTCTAATTGTTGAATTTCTGCAGAACTACCATATGCATAAGATGCACGTTGAGTGATAACTGGCTCAGCAACAAAGTTACATCTGTCAGCTACAATAAAATCAGCAGTTGTTGCAGGACCAGAATATACGAATGTTCTAAAAAACATTCTGTCATATTCAAAAGGGAATGCAGCAACATCACAAGGTTGTCCATAAACAGTTAAAGGCTTACCAGAGATAACTAATAAAGCATTCTCATCATCACCCTCTCTTTGAAATTGATAGAAAGTGTTGAAACTAATGTTATCAGGGTTTGTACCTGGAGCTCTTAACTCTAATTGATAAATAATTTGGTCAATCAATGCTGGAACATCTACTGTTTCACATGGATTACCATCACAATCACAACAAGGTGCTTGAACAGTTACACTACGAGTGAAACCATTAAAGTACAATGTTTCAATGTAATTAGAAAATGCACGAAGTGTTAATGTAACAACTTCACCGCACTTAACAGTCCAGCCACCAACTTTGGTAACTTGATTTGCTGCTGTTGCACAACCTGTAACTTTGTACCATTCTGTTACATTAGATTTGCAAGAAGAACCTGAAGGACATCCAGAAATTTTATCTGAACGCTTAGATCCTTGTAAATAAGTGTTTACTCTACCTTGAGCTACATAGAAATAAGGGGATGCTGCAATGTTACCAGCGTTAGCCACTGTGTAATCACTACGAAACAACCCAAATTGACCTGCTGTTAAATTCTGTGTTGACCCAGAGCTAGGTAAAGTATTGCCTACTGGTACAACAAAGAGCGTGGTTAGGGAAAAATCTGCCATTTTGTTTTATTTTAAATTGTAAAAAAGTTATTCGTTTGTTTTAATTCTGTAAGCTGCACTTTGAGCAGCAGAAGAATTTTCAGTGTACATTGCTAGATTCTCCACTGTAAGATCTAAAAGTTCGTCTTCTAAATATAATTCTAGTTCGCAATCCTCATCATAAGAATTTGTACCATCTAACATAACATATCCCACCTTGTTTATGTATTTAGGATATCTCATGTACATTATGTTCATCGTCTTTGGTGTGAACGTACCATCTGTAAATATAGAAATTTCATCTGTTGATAGAAAGTTGAACGTTTCTTGGTATTCAAATGATGGTCTATAATGGGTATTTGCTAAAAGGAATTGTAAATCACCATGTTTAGTAAGATCACTATTAATCCATATCTTTCTATCTACACACACTCCTTTGTCTGCTAATACATATGAATCTAAATAGAACATGTATGTTGGAACCAAAACAGTGATGTCTGCTTTCCATTGATTTAGCTCTACATTTGATAACGTTAATGGAAGAGGTTGGTGATTATAACTCTGCACCAAACTTTGTAAATCTTCATAACGCTTTTTAAATGCATCTAGACCAAGACCAGAATTTGTACTTGTGCCATCAACCTTCTGCTTTATGAGTTTAATCTGAGCTTCATTTAATGCTAGAATTTTGTCTTCTAGATTAATTTGTTGATGCTCATTAGTTGATAGTTTATTTAGTTTCTGATCGATTTTATATAATAAACTATCTACTGGGATCATACAGATGCTAATTTTTTAGTTTTTAATTTTCCTTCAAGTGTTAATAGCTGATCTTGGTTATCTTCATTTATTAAGAATTTAACTAAATCATCTTCATCCTTAGCTATTTCAAATTCACCTTCATACACACTACCACTTGCTTTTATTCTATATATTGAATGGGTAATTGATTGTTTTACTAAATCTTTAATATGAATCAAATTCTCTTGCATATCTGCAAATTTAGTAAAAATTGCAACAGGACTAAGTCCAGAATATTTTCCACCTTTAAGTTCTGTCTGCTTTAATAAGTTATCCACTTGATTATATATCACTTCCTCTTTTGTATCATCACTAATAGGAAGTCCTAATAAACGAGCAATCTTTCTTTTCTTCTCAGGACCCATTGCGTCAAACTTAATAATTGCTTTGTTAATCAATTGTTTCTTTTTATAAACAACTGCATTTTCAATCTCATCATCAGCTACATAAAACTGTGTGTCTGCAGGATATTCACCACGCTCCCAAGCTTGATAGCTAGAAGCAATTGTTGGATGAACTCTTAACCATGCAAAAGCTAATTCTTGAAGAGCGAAACTAGTATCAAAATAGTTATCACCATCTAATAGCTTAACTGGTTGTACGTGAAGAGCATCATCTGTAGAAGTTGATAATCCATAGTTCCAAAATTTAGATCTTGGTCCTAAGTCAACATCTCCTAATGTAGCTTCAAGTTTCTTACGTAAAGATGTTACTCTTTCAGTTTCTAATTCTCTTTCTACATCATCTCCAATGCGTCTTATATAAGCAGCGTCACCATCTAACCCTGTTCTATATTGCCCATCAAGTTCTTTGTAGGGATATTTAAAAACACCTGTACCAGGTATTCTTGTCATTCCTTTCATAGCAAGACCGCCTTGCATAGTTTGTAATTGAGAATTGTTATACTCTTTCTTTAATGTAGAGATTTTTCCTGTCTTACCCATAATATGTAGTTGTTTTTGGTTTATTTGCAGATGGTTACCATCGAAGGTAATGCTATGAGGCATGAAGCCTGCATTCATCCATCTGGGGTTTGTGAGAAGACTCCCCCACTTGGAGGAGTGGGGGGGAATTCTTCTCGGTATTTGTAGAGCGTAGTTCTAACCTTGCTCTAGGTTTTTTAGAATTGTGGTATTTCTTCAATCAAGACTGTACGAGACAAATCTTCAATGAACACATCACAACGATCTTTCATCCATATTTCATAACCAGGGAATTTGTTTGCAGAACTCATACCTTGAGACTTAGCAAAGCCTAAGTGACTACGAGTACCATCAATATATCCCCAAGTCATAGAAGGAGCACCTTTCATGCGTACCTCACGAATGTTGTTCACTAATGAACCATCACTCATAGGGCTTACATCAAACACCATAAATACAGGTGTGCTCTTCTTGTTTTGTCCAAATTCTAAGTTTGTTTGAGGAAGGTCTAATTCTTTTAAGTGAATTAATTCAACACGACCAGTCTCACGTGTAACCATTGCATCGAATGCAAAGTTGTAAGTGATGTGTTGTCCTTCTCCTTGCATGTAACGATTACCAGAATCAGCCATGAAAGTTAAACCAGAATTTAATGCATCATTCTTTAAAGCTTGTTGGAACACGTCAAACCCAGCTTCATTAGTGTACATCTTAACTCTACGATCCTTAACATCAACACGTCTGTAGAACAAATCACCAAACACTGAACGAATCAAGTTTGCTGTAAATTCTCCACGATTGTATTGTACTAAGTTACCGTTATTACGCATTCTGTGATATACACCAGCAGACGTACGCTTTAATTCTTGCTTAGAACCATTAGTTTTTACGGTACCAGGCTTAGCCCAGATCATACGCTTAACTTTTAATTCTAACATAGACTTACGCATCCAGAACTCAATAAATGGTTCCCACTTAACATCTTGACGAGTTAAAGGTAATTCATTCCTACGTTGAGGAGCATAAACTAAAATATCTAAAGGTTTACCATTGTTATCTCTTAACATCTTATCATCAGCCCACTCAGTAATTTTGTGCTCATAACCATATGCAGAACCTAAAGATTCAAACATTGTGATTTGTTGACCCAAACGTGGTAATCCTAATAAGTCTTGATCAAACTCACCAATAGCAGCATCAACTAATTCAAGTTCAATACCTATTCTTAAAAAGGTAGAGCTTACGAAATCTACAGTTGGATTGTCTGTTACTAATGTAAATGAATACAAATATCCCATGTTCCAAGGTTGAGGATCTTTGATTACATAAAAACGAGGACCATACTGACGAGTACCTACAGAAACGATAGCGTTCTTAGAAAACTCATTAGTATCAATCACTAATTGAAACTCTTGACCATCAATACCAGGTTTAGTAAGTTCTTGCGTGCTAACTGGAATGTCAATGATTTTTGGAAACTTGTAAGGAACTTGTACCTGCCACTTCCAAGCATCACTATTATTATCAATGTAGTAAGGAGTAGACTTGTTAATCATGTCTAAAAAATCATTACTGTAAAGAGAACTCTGAGTGTAAAGACTTATGATTTTTTTATCATAATCTGCTGGCTCAGTAGAGTGAAAACTTTCCAAGTGGTTTGCGTCTGTTAATTTACCTACAGCACGTCCATCCATAGAAGCGACTCTTGCGTAAGTAAAACCAGTTAAACCTGGAATTGTTTGAATTGCCATTTTGTTATTTTTTTAAATTTTTATTTATAAATTATTGAAACCATGATGTGGGGACATTAGCAGGTTTTTGAGATTTCACAGCACTTTTGCTTGCCTGTCTGGCCACCTCTCCAAACAATTCATTTGATTTTTTGGTGATACCAGTCTTTTGAATTGTTGATAGTGTAGGATCTTTTTCTAATATCTTTAATAATAAAGCTATCTTCACCTTCTTTTCATGATTCTCAGGACGCTTAAGTTCTAGGATGGTTTTATCAAATTCTGTTAATGTTTCACCAGAGTTTGTTTTATACTTATCTATTGTTAAGAAATCTTGTAGTTCACCAGCCAATTTTTGATTAAGAGGAATACCATCAAACTCTTTGTTCTTCAACTTATCCTGTAAAACTTGATTTACATTTGTGGAATACTGTTGCTTATATTGAGCTTGTTGTTGTAATTGAACCTCTTTTTCTTGTTCTAGTTGTTGAAGCTTTACAGCTTCTTTCTTTATTAAAACCTTATGATGTTTTCCAGCAACGCTTTCAAGATCACCATAGTTCTTTAGTCTTTCTACTTCTGTTGTAACATCTTCAGGATCAAGGCCTTGGTCAGTGAGTGCTTGCGTAATCACTTTCACTTGGTTTGCTTCCTGTGCAAGATCCATATCAGCAAAAGATTGTATTTGGTTAAATGCTCCAAAATAATCTTTAGGATTAACTCCTTTTACATATATGGCATCAAACGCTTGTTGATATTCTTCTCCAAATTGACCTATGAAGTTGTTTACCACTTCAATAGCTCCTTTCTTTTTCTCAGCGTTGAATCTCTCTAAAAATTCTTCAGCATTGTTTATTGGAACATCATCTTCATCTTCTTCTTTAGAAAACACTCCTAATTTTAAAAGATCTTTAGAAAGAGCAGTGAATTGATTTGATTCACCCTCTTCTTCATTGTTCTCAGTGTTGGGTGTTGTAGAAATTGGAGAAACCTTTTTAACTGGTTCATCTTCATCTTCTTTTTCTTCTTCATCATCCATTAAGAAATCTGTAATAGATTTCTTTTCATCAATTGCTGGAGTTTCTTCTGTAGTAGTTGGAGCAGCTGCTTTTGCAGGAGCTTCTGTCTTTTTTTCAGGAGGAGGAGGAGAAGGTTTATCTATTTTCTGAATATCATCAGGATTAGATGTAGCAATCTCTGGAGCAAATAAATCACTCAAGAGTTGTTGGTTCCCCATTCCCATTTCCATAGTATCTTGGATACTAAAAAGACTTGGACTATCTATATTTTCTGCCATATGTAGTTGATTTTTAATTGGTTTCGAAATGTAAAATTATATTATTTATAATTAATAGCAAAGAGAGAAGGCACTATACTCATCAATATTCAATATAATATAGCATTAACTTTATTCACTCTAATCAAGTTTGTTTGTAAAATTGTCATTTATTAGCCTGTAGCTTCTAATTGGAGCAAGATCTGTAAGTGTTACTTGTTGAACTTCAACTCCCCATTTCTTTGCTTCCACTCTCACCTTCTTAGTTAATGTATTGTCAAGTTCAGAATCTGTACATTCATCCATGGTCATAGACATAATGACATTTTTTATAATACTTTGAGACATGTCTGACAGGGCATCCTGTGCATCATACACCTCAAGAAGAAATATTTTAACGTCTGCTATCTTATATTTGATAAGTCCTTTCACCACAATATTCTGTTTGTCCTTGGTGTATAGGGATTGAGCATCAAGACTCAATGTTGTAACAACGACATGTTGATCTATCACCTCATCAAATAAAGGGATTTTGAAATGCATACCAGGTTTAAAAACTGCTTTAAATCTTCCAAATCTAAGAAGAACAGCTTCCTCATAGTCTCTTATAATAATGATTGGTGTTAATTGTAACCACCAATTAGTTATTATTTCAATCAGTTTATCAAACATAATTATTTAGTTTTCTTGTTCCTACCCTTGGCATTCTCTTTAGCTATAGCAAGATCATTTGCTTGGTTTTCTCTAGCCACCTGTAGTTTCTCTTTTTCCACCTGTAGCTTTTGTGAAGCTAATGTATTTTTAGATTGAATGTCAGCCATTTTTGTTTGATATTCTCTGCTAGCTTTTGATTGCTCTAATGATAACTTGTTGATTTCCAATACATCAGGAGCTCCAGATTTATCTAAATCTGGTAAGCCTCCTTTAGATTCAGCAGCAATTAATGCAATCTCTTTCTTGTTTATTCTATCCAACTCATTTTGATAATCATCATTAGCCATTTTTTCTTGTTGTGCTTGTTGAGCAGCTGCAATTTGAGCGTCAGCTTGTTGTTGCTGTTGTTCCAATTGTTGCTGTTGTTGTTGCATCTTCTGATCTTCTAATTGCTGTTGTCTCTCTTTAAGTGTTGTGAACACCTTTTTCATTTGACGAACAGAATCAGTTGAATACAATTCAATGATGTCAGACAAGCTTCCACCATTTTGAATAACAGCTTGAGACAATCCTCTTAACTCATTAAACATTTTTTGATCCTCTGGTCTATTAGTTAAATACACCTTCAAGTCTCTAAACTTAAGATCAGAACCATTCACTTGTACAAATGCAGATTCTCCTTGAGATGTAATATAGGAAATAGTAGATTGTGGCTTCTGACTCTCTACATACAGAGATGCATCGATTATAGATTGGTAGAGCTGTCCTAACACATATTCATGAGCTATGAACAATGGTTCTGTTTGAGAATAACTTTGTGTAATAGCTGCATTAGTTCCTGTAGCACTCTCGCTAGCTGATACACTTCCCATTCTTTGTCTAGACATACCAATTAGTTCCCAACACTCATTCTTTAATTGTTGAGCTAGTGTATAACGAGATTGTATCTCTTGTGTACGTGTAAGATCTAGACTTGTGAATTGATTGAAGCTAGAAGGAGCTTTTAAATTCTCTGGACTATCATCAACAAATACCACTCCTCTATTACGAGCTTCCATTTCCCATATGTCAAGAGCATCTTGTGCATCTCCATCTTTAGGAATAGGAATGTGTCTAATAGACATAAGTTGCACCTTACCCACCTCCTTCTCAAGAAGTTTGTAAAGCTGGTTCATACATACATTATATAACACTTGGAAAGGCTTCATAAGATCTACTAAGCTTTTAGCTTCTGTATTCTTCACCTCAAACACCTGACCAATGATAGGACAGTAGTTTAATAATTTGTATGGTTTAATATGATAGATGTCTGGACCAATCTTTGTCCCCTGATACCATTGGTTAATCCATCCCCATTCTAATGATTGTTGTGTAGGAATTGTTCCTGATTTATAATGTTCATCTACAAGTAGAGATTGTTCATTACCCATCTCATCTAAATATATAAGCTTGCCTATCTTTTTCTTAGAAATCCAATAAGCTCTCACCACTACATACTTATAACCAAAACTACTAACGTTAGACGTTAGCCCTAAGAAATCTCTAAGACCATCATTGTTTTCCTTCATCTCTGATTCAATGAGCATTCTAGTTTGTAGAACAAGAGGATCATATGTATCATATTGTATGGAGTCATTCCCAGGAATAGCATTAGGATTACCAAGATTGGATTCACGTACATTAATCAATCCATAATCCTGTAATGAACTTCTTAAATGATCTATTTCATCTTTAGTAAGATCGGGAATAGCTTCAATGATTTCAGATAGTTCCATCACCTGCACTGTACCAGCAGCATACGCTCCTTGCACCCTACCTGTTGGATCTGATATGTATTTTCTATCTGGTGTTGTTAAAAACCATGTATTTTTTGGATTAGCCACTTCTATGTTAAACCCAAGTTTTGAATTATCTTCATATATATGATAGAACTCCCTAGCAGATATTAACATATCTCTGAAAGCATCTTCACTCTTTTCTTTGGTGTTGAACTCAGCTTTCTGTGCTGTAAGAATATGGTTTGCCCATTTTTCAGCAATAGATGTATAGCTGTCAATACTATCCTTCACCTGGTCCATTGTCATTTGCTGTAATTGCTCATCATCAATCTCTTCTCCTTGTAAGGCAGCTTTCTCTTGAATCTTTTGTTTAGCTTGATTGATTACATACTCTTGTAATATACCTGTCTTAAACTCAAGCTCTTCAGACTTACTATCATCATCAAAAGCCTTGACACGAAAAGCATCAGGTCTCTTAGATATTTCACCTACCAACTCATTAACAGGAGTGGTGATGATGGAATACATTTTAACATATGCAGGAAGAGCAAGATCTGATGTTAATACATCTGTAAAACTTCTCACCTCTGGTTCTTGATAAAAGTCTTCTCTTCTGAGAATTCCCTTCATCAAATCATAGTTTTTAACAAAGGTGTCTCTATTCTTTGTATATTCAGCATATGCCTTATTAGCAAAATAGTCCATTGTGTTTTTAATCCAACTTTCATCTTGCTTCTCCTTATCAGTTTTAAATTGGTCAGGAAATATGTTCAAATAGGCATACCTAATTGTTGCGTCTTTTGTATATCTTATAATTGCCATTATGAAAACAATTTATTTTTATATTTTCTAGGAGCTTGTCCAAATGTGCCTCCTCTTGATTCTGTAAATAATTTACTCTTTTTTCTTTTAGTATACATAGAAGCTACTCTCTGATCACTTGTTCCACCTATTCTTCCCATAATTGGGTCCATCTTAAGTGCTTGAGCAATAGCTAGTTCTGCTGCTATAATTCTATCAAAGTTACCCTGATCATTGTATTGGATGATTTCTTCAAGAAGTACAGGATCAAATATCTTATGAACTCCTAGCACCTCTCTTATAATCTTTCCATCATCATCCTTCTCTTTATATATTGTTTCTTCCATATACTTCTTTAAGCATGTGTGAAGATAGTCAATTATTTTCTGACTTGAGCGATGAATTCCAAATTCTCTTTTAACTGTTGTATTAGGAACAATCTCCATCAGCCATTGAGGTTGTTTCTCTAGATAGTGACCATCTCCTTTAGCTTTCATATATTCAATAAAGGATATGTCATCATTCTCACACAGTGTTCTAGCATTATAATACTTGATTAGTAAACGAGCTTGTTCCTCCCAATGTTCTTTCTTATCAGGTCTTGCTACATAGGAAGCTACAAACATATCTTGGTATTTTTCTCCTGTAAGTTCGTGCATACGCTTGTAAACATAAACTGCTCCTAAGGAGGAGCTATAGGCAGACTTACCTTGTCTGTAAGGATCCACTCCAGCTACGTACAATCCATAAGGAGGGTTTTCTATAGGGAATTCGTACACAATAACAGGAGCATCTTTCATATCACTGTTCTTCAAAGGGAAGTTGGATATAGGGAGCTTATCTGTAAATTCATGTTTAATTGTAGTTTCTTCTGCATACAATATAACAGGAACTCCTGTACGTTCTTGTTGTAACAACCTGCTCTTCTGTCTCTTAGCAGATTCAATATCAAATATATTTGTATCCTCATTTAAGAATATGTCATCCACTTCCTGTGGATAATACATCTTCTCTTTTAAATATGCTATTCTGTCTCCAGCCTTTTTAAGTCTTGTTAGGTTTGTCTCTGTAATCTCTGTAGCCTTCTCTTCATTAGAAACTAACATGCTTACATTATATAGTTCTGAGGAAAGAGGTTCGTTTAGGAAAGCTCCTAGCGTAGACTGTTCTTTAGCTTCCATTCTATATTTATGTCCAATAAAGAGTCCATGCATTCTAGATGTATCCTTCTCATTATTATAAGAAAGGAAATTAAAATTATCTACATCAAACATAAGACTCTTTGCATCCATGAATTTCTTCATGTCACCACCAGTACCAGTGAGAATGGGGCTACATCCCCAGCCAAAAGGAGTTGTGAAACCTGGAATAGCAGCTTGTAAGCCTCTAAGGAAATTTCCTTTACCAATTTCATCTATAATTAATTTACGTGGTTTAGTACCTGCAATTGCCTCTTCATTATTACCCTCATCAAGGTTACGAATAAGAATTGAAGAGAATGGGATTCTTTCTCCTCCTCTAGTTTTAATTCCTAGCGTCACTTGATTCTTCCAATTATCTTCTATCCTCTGCCACCTCCAAGCTTCTGGTAAAAAGTTGAGTCCTTTATCTATCTTATCTGTAATTAGTTTTATATCTGGAGCATTCAGTCCAGAGATGATGTTTTGTGAGTTTTCATCAAATGTTGCACCCCAAGATACATAAGATGCCTCTATGACAGACTTAGCTAAACGTCTAATACCAAGAATTAGTAGTCCCTTCTTTTCTATTTGGGCCCTATCTATCTCATTGGTAATCACCCACTCATTATCTCTAAGAAAGGGATTGGCATATTTCTGAGAGATTCTTCCACGATCATCAATAACATCCACCTCTGTATGCCACATATTTAAATGCCAATATAAAAATGGGTTTATGTAAACACCCCCCACCATACAGCCATTCAAACATAAGTCTTTGTGAAAATCAAAGAATCCTTTAAATTCCTCACTAGTTTTGTCAGGAATACGCTTCTGATTTATAAACCAGTCTTTATAGTCTATACTCTGTAGATTCATTTTCTGTTTTTAAGGAAATCCTCAGCCATTGTGCTTAGTTCTCCTTTCCCTCTCACCTCTATTTTACTTTCTTCCTTTTCTCTCATAGCATCCACTGTACGTAAAATTTCTGCATAATCCTTCAAAGCTTGTGTAAGGTCTTTTCTCTGTGCTTCCTTATTAGCTATACATATAGGAATAGCTCCTCCTCCCTTTGTTTCTTTCCAAGCCATTCTATCAGCTAAAGAACTGAAAGGATTTTGTTGTATGTATTCCTTTAGTTCTTGAAGTTTTGTTTCTAAAAACTCCAACTCATATTCTATAAGTAATGCTTTTTTAGTAATTGCCATCTTCTTCCTCCTCTTTTAAAATATTATCAAGATCCATCCCATCTTTTATAATCTTATCTAGCTCATTGTCATCATCTGTGTGTGGAACATCCATCTCTAATTGAGACTTATATTTATATAAAACATATTCCATCTCTTTATCTGTCATCCCCCAAATATTACACCCATATTCATCAAGAGCTGTAGATAAATGCCTTCCCATATTATATGTAGGAAATCCTTTATGTAGTTCTTGGAGAATATGAATTATTTGGTTATAATAATTTTTACTCATAATAATCGGTTTAAATCCTCATCTGTTAGTTTCATGTCCATCTCCTCTACATGAGAAGAACCCATGAAGTTTTGTATTCCTTCTGGAGTCATATATTCATTTGTAAATGATATAGCAAGCCTATCTTGACTATCATCTGTAACTCCTTGGATATCAACATAATCTAGTCCTTTGTTATATAGCTCCATAAGTACATTTATGAAGTTATCTAAAGGAATCTTTTTAATACAAACTTCTTTATTTTCCATATATATTTTTTAAAAAGATTTGTTCTTCTTCTTGTGTCTTAATGTAAGCTCCCCATTTCTTTAAGGGACATTCACATGACAGACATCTAGTTTTGGCAGATAGTGTACAGCCACAATCTGTACAATGTACATCTGGCCTTATTGTTTTATGCTTTGTAGAAATCCATTCACACTGCTCACATATCACCATTCTTTCCCTATGCATATCCTTAATGGCTGTCTTCATGTCATTTGCTGGAAACAGGTTGTTCTTCCAGCCCTCATACATCTGTGAAAAGTTAATCTTCATGTGTAATTCTAGCTTTTAACATTCCTATTCTAGTGATTGTCTGTGCTAATGTAACTCTAGCTGCGTTTCTCTTCTGCTCTGTCAATGTCTCATTTATAGAGATTTTCTCCACTTCCTGCTTCTTGGCATTGAGAGCTCCCAGTCTCTTAATCGCCTTCTTATTATTAAAGAAGAATTTCCCAAATCCAGAAATCTCTACACTATTGTTTAAATCAAGGGCTTCGTTGGCAGATTGGAATTGGTGGGTGATGACAGCATCTATTGTCTTTTCACTTGTCAGGATTTTAACAGCCAACAGCCTAATCAAATAATCCTTAATATTCATTGCTGCAGGCTTACTATCCATGGGTTATAGTTATTTGTAACACTACATCATTATCAAATGCCAAGGATATAATAGGATTAATCTTTATCTTACTGCCATCCTTTATGAAAATCTTCATACGCTTCAGCTTAGAAATCAAATTATTGATTGTTGGCCCTGAAGAACTGTATTTAGCACAAAACTCCTCCCTGATGTTGGCATAGGAGATGTTCCCCTTAATGGCTGTGAAGGCAATCAACTGTATCTCCCTTGTCGTAAGCTTTAAATCATTCAATGAAGACAATAAGCTATAATACTTCTCTGCACAGGCATAGTTGTCTGACACAGGCTTCTTTAGCTTTTGAACTACTATTTTCTTATTGTTTTCCATATATAATTAAAGCAAAGGTATGTATAATCTATTGACCCACAAATAACTAATCTAATTATGTCTATGAGTGAATGCTATATTATGCACTATTTCTAAAAAATGATATAAAGAACGTAATAAAGAACAGCCCTATCCTAAGCTCCTGTTCCTCATCTCCACCATCCCATGTGTAGTTTCTATTAGTTACACCTAGTTCAAAACTTGACCATTTGAATGTAGAGAGCTCTATTCCATATTCTATTTCATCAGCCATATAGATTCCTACACCTATAGCCATAATCACCAATAA
>Ga0209443_1000572_pt1 | contig 24864 bp, 17 predicted proteins | sample LauGreBMM110DCMD_2_FD_187571 | JGI IMG/M metagenome (GOLD analysis project Ga0209443, IMG submission 187571) | Freshwater lake microbial communities from Lake Michigan, USA - Su13.BD.MM110.DCMD (SPAdes) (version 2) | ecosystem: Environmental > Aquatic > Freshwater > Lake | place: Lake Michigan... | reverse complement strand
CATACTGCAGGAAATTTTCCACTTTGGTTGATGCCAGAACAAGCAATAATATTATCTTTAAGTGAAAAATATGAAAATTATGCGAAAAAAGTTTTAAATCTGCTAGAAAATTACGAAATTCGCGCACTTGTAGATAACAGAAATGAGACTATAGGCAAGAAAATTAGAGATGCTGAAATGCAAAAAACCCCGTTTATGTTGATTGTAGGCGAGGAAGAAGAGAAAAACGGAACCATTTCTATACGCCGTCATGGACAGGAAGGAAAAGGAAATAGCAGCGTTACAATCGAAGAATTTGCTTCAATTGTGGATGAAGAGATCAACAAAACATTAAAAGTATTTACAGTTTAACTTAAATTATAAAGTCATAGCAATAAGAAGCAACAGAGGTTATCAACCTCGAGTAGAAAAAAAAGATGCCCACAGGATTAATAATCTTATTCGTGGTGTGCAAGAAGTAAGACTTGTTGGTGAAAACATTGAACCTGGAGTTTTTAAACTTTCAGAAGCATTACGTTTAGCAGATGAATTTGAACTAGATTTAGTTGAAATCTCTCCAAATGCTGAACCACCCGTTTGTAAAATTATGGATTATAAAAAATTCATATATGAACAAAAGAAACGAGACAAAGCGCTTAAAGCAAAATCTACTCAGGTAGTGGTGAAAGAAATTCGTTTCGGGCCACAAACTGATGAGCATGATTATGAATTTAAAAGAAAGAATGCTGAGAAATTCTTAAAAGAAGGTGCTAAATTAAAAGCTTTTGTATTCTTTAAAGGACGTTCAATTATCTATAAAGATCAAGGTCAAATCTTGCTTTTGAGATTAGCAACAGATTTAGAAGAGTTTGGTAAAGTAGAAGCGATGCCAGTTCTAGAAGGAAAGAGAATGATTATTTTCATTGCTCCAAAGAAGAAGAAATAAGTCAAGCCTTTAGCTGTTAGCAAAAAGCTATTAGCTAAATAACAAAAATAAGTAAGTAAGAATAAATTAAAAACTAGGAAAAAATGCCTAAAATGAAAACCAAATCTAGCGCCAAGAAACGATTTAAAGTTACTGGTTCTGGAAAGATTAAAAGAAAGCATGCTTTTAAAAGTCATATTTTGACCAAAAAATCTAAAAAACGTAAATTAGCTTTGACACACTCAGCGTTAGTTCACAAAACAGATATGAAAAGCATCAAACAACAATTAAGAATCATCTAAATGGTTGACAGTTGACAGTTGATAGTTGATGGATTTATCTGACAACCAACAACCGACAACCGACAACTATAGTATTCTTTAGGTTAAAATTAAATTTAATAACCTTGGAGTATGGCCTTAAGTTCCCTTGATTAAATTCGGGACGCCTACTACAAAAAAAACAGTAAAATTATGCCAAGATCGGTAAATTCAGTTGCTAAAAGAGCACGAAGAAAAAAAATAATGAAGCAAGCCAAAGGTTTCTTTGGTAGACGTAAAAACGTTTGGACAGTAGCGAAAAACGCGGTAGAGAAAGCAATGTGCTACGCTTACCGTGATAGAAAAGTGAATAAAAGAAATTTCCGTGCATTATGGATTCAACGTATTAACGCTGGAGCTAGATTGGAAGGAATGTCTTATTCACAATTCATAGGAAAAGTAAAAGCTAACGGAATCGAATTGAACAGAAAAGTTCTTGCCGATTTAGCGATGAACCACCCAGTAGCTTTCAAAGCTGTACTTAATAAAGTAAAATAAACGTTTTATAAACAATATTTAAACTTACTTACTATAAAAAAACCCATTCTTTCAAATGGGTTTTTTTTGTGCTTTATTTGTACCTAAAATAGTGAACTGCTCGAACACAAAAGGGTATTTAATTAAACAATTCAATTTCAACTAAAATATTTTTTTTATTTTGAAGCGAATTATCCTTTAAAATTTATTAATGCAATTCCCGCTTTCGGCTCAATCTCTTCGCTTCGCTGCGAGGATACCGCCTCTATCGGGGCTAACGGAAAAGTAGTTTTGATAATTTTAAATTTTGGCTATTTTAAAAAAAGCAAAAAAATTGTTTCTTACTACACGTAGCAATCATTATATTTGCATTCTCATTAAAATTTACAAATGAAAATATCATACAACTGGTTAAAACAATTCATCAAAACCGATTTAAAATCAGAAGATACTGCTGCAATACTAACCGATTTAGGATTAGAGGTAGAAAGTATTGAAAAATTTGAAAGTTTAAAAGGCGGATTAGAAGGTGTTGTTATTGGTCATGTTGTGACCTGTATCCAACATACAAATGCCGACAAATTGAAAATTACCACAGTAGATATAGGTACGGGAACACCAATTCAGATAGTTTGTGGAGCTTCAAATGTTGCTGTGGGTCAAAAAGTGCCTGTTGCTACTATTGGAACCAAATTATACGATAAAGAAGGTGCTGCCTTTGAAATCAAAAAAGGAAAAATAAGAGGAGAAGAAAGTCACGGAATGATTTGTGCCGAAGACGAATTGGGACTAGGCGACAGTCATGATGGGATTATGATTCTTGACGAAAAATTAGTTCCCGGAACCCCTGCCTCAAAAGTATTCAATATAGAAACCGATGAAGTTTTCGAAATTGGCTTAACTCCAAACCGTTCCGATGCAATGAGTCACTGGGGAGTTGCAAGAGATTTACGCGCGGGATTGATTCAACAAAGTGAAAGTCATTCGGAACTAATTACCCCTTCGGTAAACAAATTTAAAGTAGAAAAAAGAACTTTAAAAATTGATGTTACGGTTGAAGATGCTAAATTAGCGCCAAGATATTGTGGTGTTACAATTTCTGGAGTAACAGTAAAACCATCTCCAGAATGGTTAAAAAACAGATTGAATGCTATTGGATTAACTCCAAAAAACAATATTGTAGACGTTACCAATTATGTTTTACATGAATTAGGACAGCCACTTCACGCTTTTGATGCGGCAAAAATTAACGGTAAAATAATTGTAAAATCTGTTGCTTCAGGGACCAAATTCACAACATTAGATGGTGTTGAAAGAAACTTACATGAAGAAGATTTAATGATTTGTGACGAAAAAGGACCCCTCTGCATTGCAGGCGTATTTGGAGGACAAAATTCAGGTGTTTCAGAAAATACCAATGCTATCTTTTTAGAAAGTGCTTATTTTAATCCTGTTTCTGTTCGTAAAACAGCCAAAAGACATACTTTAAGTACAGATGCTTCATTTAGATTCGAAAGAGGAATTGATCCTACCATAACAGAATATGCGTTGAAACGCGCAGCAATTTTAATCCAAGAAGTGGCGGGAGGCGAAATAACATCTGACATCATCGATGTTTATCAAAAGAAAATTGAAGATTTTTCGGTAGTATTGAATTACAATAATGTATCAAAAATTATTGGTCAAGAAATACCAAAAGAAATGATTAAGAAAATTCTTGTTTCATTAGACATCAAAGTAACTAGTGTTTCGGATTCAAGTTTAGGCCTTATCATTCCTGCCTACCGTGTAGATGTTCAAAGAGAGATTGATGTAATTGAAGAGTTATTGCGTGTTTATGGTTATAACAATATCCATTTTACGAAAAAATTAAACGCTACCGTATCCAATTCTGGAAGAACAGACGATTATAAAGTGCAAAATATTATAGCAAATCAATTGACTGCCATAGGATTCAACGAAATGATGGCAAATTCATTGACCTCGCCAGAATATGTAAAATTGTCAGAAAATCTTAGAGATGAATTTAATGTTTTGATAGTAAATCCATTAAGCAACGACTTGGCAGTACTGAGACAATCATTATTGTTTTCAGGTTTAGAAGCCGTATCCTATAATATCAACCGTAGAAATTTCAATTTAAAATTATTTGAATTTGGGAAGTCATACCATAAACTACCATCAGGATATGATGAACCAAAACATTTAACCTTATTTACAACAGGGAATCGAAATGAAGAAAGTTGGACAAATGCTCAAAAACCTTCTGATTTTTTCTTGTTTAAAGGATATGTAACTACCATTTTATCCCGATTAGGAATTGATAAAACACAAAATAAACCAGTAGTTTCTGATGTTTTTGCAGAAGGAATAGCAATTACTTGTGGCACTGAAACTTTAGTAGAATTGGGAACCATTAAAAAATCAATCTTAAAGCATTTTGATATCAAACAAGAGGTTTTATTCGCCGATTTTAATTGGAATGTAATTTTGAAATCCCTGAACAACAAAATTAAGTTTGCCGAAATTCCAAAATATCCTGAAGTTAGAAGAGATTTAGCGTTGTTAGTTGACGAAGCAGTTGCATTTGAAGAAATATACAACTGTGCACGCCAAACCGAGAAATCCCTATTGAAAGACATAACGCTTTTTGATGTATATGTTGGGGAAAATTTGCCTGAAGGTAAAAAATCATACGCAGTAAGTTTTACCATTCAAGATAGTTCAATAACACTAACCGATGCTCAAATTGAAAAAATTATGAGTAAACTTCAAAGTAATTTTGAAACACAATTGGGAGCTCAATTAAGATAACAATCGTAACAAAACAATTCAATATCTAATAATTGAAGCTTGTTTTATACAAAAAATCCTAATCGAAAGATTAGGATTTTTTTATAATTTGAACGAAATATATAATTAAGAAAGTGCAGCTTTTACTTGGTCAGCTGCTTCTTGAAATTCAACAGCTGATAAAATTGGCATTCCTGAATTGTCAATTAATTCTTTAGCAATAACAGCGTTAGTTCCTTGCAAACGAACAATGATTGGTACTTTAATAGCGTCTCCCATGTTTTTGTAGGCATCTACGACTCCTTGAGCAACTCTATCGCAACGAACAATTCCACCAAAAATATTGATTAAGATTGCTTTTACATTTGGATCTTTCAAGATAATACGGAAAGCCAATTCTACACGTTTAGCATCTGCAGTTCCACCTACGTCTAAAAAATTTGCTGGTTCAAAACCTGCATATTTAATTAAATCCATAGTAGCCATTGCAAGACCTGCTCCGTTTACCATACAGCCAACAGTTCCATCTAAATCTACATAGTTTAACCCTGCAGCTTTAGCTTCAACTTCAATTGGATTTTCCTCGCGAACATCACGAAATTCAGCATAAACTGGCTGACGGTATAAGGCATTGTCATCTAAATTTACTTTAGCATCAACAGCAATAATTTTATTATCAGATGTTTTTAATACTGGATTAATTTCAAACATGGAAGCATCGCAACCAATGTAAGCGTTATAAAGAGACGCTACGAATTGAGTCATTTCTTTAAACGCATTTCCAGACAATCCTAAATTAAAGGCAATTCTTCTTGCTTGAAACGCTTGTAATCCAACAGTTGGATCAATTTCTTCAGTGAAAATTAAATGTGGTGTGTGTTCCGCAACTTCTTCAATATCCATTCCACCTTCAGTAGAATACATAATCATGTTACGACCTTTACTTCTATTTAATAAAACTGACATATAAAATTCAGAAGTTTCAGATTCCCCAGGATAATAAACGTCCTCAGCAACTAAAATTTTGTGTACTTTTTTACCTTCAGCAGAGGTTTGTGGCGTGATTAATTGCATTCCAATAATTTGTTCTGCAATTTCTTCTACTTGTTGTAAATTCTTAGCAAGTTTCACTCCTCCACCTTTTCCACGACCACCCGCATGAACTTGTGCTTTGATAACGTGCCATCCTGTTCCGGTTTCAGCAGTTAACTGTTTTGCTGCAGCAACCGCCTCTTGGGGATTGTTTGCAACATAACCACGTTGAATTTTTACGCCATAACTGGCTAATATTTCTTTCCCTTGGTATTCGTGTATGTCCATAATGAAATTTTTGACTTTTTAAAAGTGGCACAAAAATAACACAAATGAAGTTAAAAGCGAAATGTTTTACCTTAATAAATACATTAAGAATTTAATTATTTAAAAAATCAAATTTACATTATGAAATTCTTAAATTCAATAGGAAATAAAAACAGTTTTGTCAGTTTAACAATCGTCTACAAGACACTATAACGATTTAGTTAAGTAATTAAAATGCTAAATTTTATGTGTTTTATCAGAATTAATAGCTGAAAAACGAAAAACAAATTATGAAATCGTTAAATTAAAAGTCGAAAATTAAGCAATTGTTAATTTTTAAACTTTTAATTGATAGAGTAGCAAAAATTGTCTGATATTCTATTTTCATTTAATTATAATCATTGAAAGTAGTACTTTAGTAAAAAATTATAAAGCATGAAAGTTAAAGCACAAGGCCTCTATTTACCAGAATTTGAACACGATAATTGTGGTGCAGGATTTATTTGTAATTTAAACGGAATTAAGTCGAATGACATTATTCATAAAGCCCTAGATATATTAATAAAATTAGAGCATCGAGGTGCTGTAAGTTCCGATGGAAGAACGGGTGATGGTGCGGGAATTCTATTTGATATTCCTCATAATTTTTTCAAAAAGGTTTGTGATTTTGAACTACCCGAACCAAGAGAATATGGTGTAGGAATGCTATTTTTGCCTAAAAGTAAAAACCAAGTAGTGTATTGCAAAACTACTTTTGAAACTGCTGTAAAAGAGCAAAATTTAACTGTTTTAGGTTGGCGAGAAGTTCCTGTTGATACTACAAATTTAGGAAAAATTGCTGCCGAAAAAGAACCTACAGTGTTGCAGGTTTTTGTTGGTAAAAACGGATTAGAACTCACAGAACCTCAATTTAACGCTAAACTATTTGCTGCAAGAAAAATATCAGAACACGCAGTTATAAAATCTAAAATATCACAAAGCCATCAATATTACTTTAGTAGTTTTTCAACTACTACTATAATTTATAAAGGGCTTTTGATGCCCGAAGATATCAGCCGTTATTATACCGATTTGTCTGATACGGATTTGGTTACTCGATTGGCATTGGTTCACCAAAGATTTTCAACCAATACGTTCCCGTCATGGGAATTGGCGCAGCCTTTTAGGTATATGTGTCACAATGGCGAAATCAATACGCTTCGAGGAAATATCAGTCGAATGCGCTCACGGGAAGAGTTGATGAAAAGTGATGTTTTTGGTGACGATATTAAAAAATTATTTCCAATTATATTAGAAGGAAAATCAGATTCCGCTTCGATGGATATGGTTATTGAATTATTGTTAATGACCGGCAGATCTTTACCAGAAGCAATGATGATGGTGGTTCCGGAAGCTTGGGAACGTCACCAAAGCATGTCAGAAGATAAAAAAGCATTCTACGAATTCAATGCCTGTATTATGGAACCTTGGGATGGTCCTGCTTCAATTCCCTTTACAGATGGAAATGTAATTGGTGCTTTATTAGATAGAAATGGTTTGCGCCCTTCACGATATACTCTCACAAAAAGTGGTTTCGTAATTATGTCATCGGAAATTGGTGTTTTAGATATCAAACCCGAAGATGTAGTTCAACACGGAAGATTGGAACCTGGGAAAATGTTCCTTGTAGACATGAATGAAGGTCGGATTATTGAAGATGAAGAAATAAAAAATGCAATTGTAACCAAACGCCCTTACAAAAAATGGCTGGATGAAAACCTATTGCAATTGGCGCAAATTCCTTATACAGAAAATGAAATTCCTGAAGAGGTTATGGATTTTGAAACCCGTCAACGACTATTTGGATATACTGTTGAAGATTTAAAAACAATTATAAATCCAATGGGAGCAACTGGTGCAGAAGCATTAAGTTCAATGGGAAATGACACTCCGTTAGCAGTTTTATCTGACCAACCACAATTATTATACAATTACTTCAAACAGTTGTTCGCACAAGTTACCAATCCACCATTAGACGGGATTCGCGAAGAAATTATTACCGATATAAGTTTAGCAATTGGTGGCGATTTTAATATTTTTGATATTGAACCCAAACATTGCAAAAAACTAAAAATTCAAAATCCTGTAATTTCTAATGAAGATTTAGATAAAATTAGAAATATCAATCATACTGATTTTAAATCTGTTACAATTTCAACTTTATATGAAATTGAAAAAGGAGTAAATGGTTTAGAACGTGCTTTAGAAAAATGTGTTCAAGCTACTCTCAAAGCTGTTTCCGAAGGTTGTAATATTGTTATCATTTCGGATAGAGGTGTAACCGATAAATTAGCACCAATACCAATGTTGTTGGCTTGTTCTTACATTCATCATTCCTTGAATATCTTAAAAGCACGTTCAAAATTCGGAATTATAATTGAATCTGCAGAACCTCGTGAACCGCATCATTTTGCATTGTTATTTGGATATGGAGCTAGTGCAATCAATCCTTATATGGTAAATGAAATTATTCACAATCAGATTAATTCTGGTTTTATTACAGGAATCAAAGCCGATTATGCCATTAAAAACTTCAACAAGGCGATTGCAAAAGGTATTCTGAAAATCATGAATAAAATTGGTATTTCTACTTTACATTCTTATAGAGCTGCCCAAATTTTTGAAATTTTAGGTTTAAATAAAACATTTACATCAAAATATTTTCCTTACACGCCCTCAAGAATTGAAGGAATAGGTTTAATAGAAATTGAAAAAGAAGTCAAGAAAAGATACCAAAATGCGTTTCCAAATTCTAAAATAGCCAATTTATTACCCTTAGAAATTGGTGGAATTTACAGATGGCGAAGAAATGGGGAAAGGCACATGTTCAATCCAACAACCATTTCTAAATTACAACAAGCTGTTCGATTAAATAGTCCTGAAAGTTACAAGGAATATTCAGATATGGTGAACGACCAAAGCGAAAATTTAATGACTATCAGAGGTTTATTTGAATTCAATAACTTAGATCCAATTTCTATTGATGAAGTTGAACCTTGGACAGAAATTGTAAAAAAATTCAAAACTGGTGCAATGTCTTATGGCTCAATTAGTCAAGAAGCACACGAGAATTTGGCTATTGCGATGAACAGAATTGGTGGTAAAAGTAATTCTGGTGAAGGCGGAGAAGATCCAAAACGATTTCAAAAAGACCTAAACGGAGATTCCAGAAATAGTGCTATCAAGCAAGTTGCATCCGGAAGATTTGGTGTTTCTATCAATTATTTGACCAATGCCAAAGAGATACAAATTAAAATGGCGCAAGGTGCAAAACCTGGAGAAGGCGGACAATTACCAGGTGATAAAGTAGTGCCTTGGATTGCAGAAGTGCGAAATTCAACTCCTTATGTAGGACTGATTTCTCCTCCTCCACACCACGATATTTATTCTATTGAAGATTTATCGCAATTGATTTTTGATTTAAAAAATGCCAATCGAGAAGCAAGAATCAATGTGAAATTGGTTTCTGAAGTTGGTGTTGGAACAATCGCTGCAGGTGTTGCAAAAGCCAAAGCAGATGTGATTTTGATTTCTGGTTATGACGGAGGAACTGGTGCCGCACCATTAACATCTTTACAACATACGGGGATTCCGTGGGAATTAGGATTGGCGGAAGCCCAACAAACCTTATTATTAAATGATTTGCGTGGTAGAGTCGTTTTAGAATGTGATGGCCAACTAAAAACAGGACGTGATGTGGCCATTGCTGCCTTATTAGGAGCCGAAGAATTTGGATTTGCTACAGCACCATTAGTCGCTTCAGGTTGTATTATGATGCGTGCCTGTCACTTAAATACTTGTCCTGTGGGAATTGCAACCCAAGATCCAGAATTGAGAAAAAATTTCAAAGGAACGCCAGAACACATTATCAATTTTATGTATTTTATTGCAGAAGAATTGAGAATTATAATGGCGCAATTAGGTTTTAGAACTTTGAAAGAAATGGTTGGGCAATCTCAAAAATTGAATGTCAACAAAGCTATCAAGCATTATAAATCGAGTGGTTTAGACCTTTCGGCTATATTATACAAACCAGAAATTGCAAATAAAGTAAGTAACTATAATGATTCTTTCCAAGACCACGCATTAGAAAATGTATTGGATTTTGAAATTATTAAAGCTGCAATTCCATCAATTTATAGAAAAGAAAAAACACGTGTCAATTTCAAAATTAAAAATACTGATCGTTCTGTAGGTGCAATTTTAAGTAATGAAATTTCTAAAATTTATGGTGCTCAAGGATTACCAGAAGACACTATCTTAGTTGATTTTGAAGGTTCTGCCGGGCAAAGTTTTGGTGCTTTTGCAACCAATGGATTGTCATTTAAAATTCATGGAAATTGTAATGATTATTTAGGAAAAGGACTATCTGGAGGCAAGTTAATTATTAAAGTTCCTCCTACTGCAACTTTCAAACCAGAAGAAAATATTATCATTGGAAACGTTGCGCTATACGGAGCTATTACTGGTCAAGCGTATATAAATGGAATGGCGGGAGAACGTTTTGCCGTTAGAAATTCTGGTGCAACTGCAGTAGTAGAAGGCATTGGAGACCACGGTTGTGAATATATGACAGGTGGAACAGTCGTTGTTTTAGGCAAAACAGGCAGGAATTTTGCAGCTGGAATGAGTGGAGGAATTGCTTATGTTTATGATCCAAATAAAACATTTGATGCCACTTTATGCAATATGGAAATGGTTGCCTTTGAGCCATTAGAAATTGATGATATTAGTAGATTAAGAAAATTAATAAAAAATCATTCTTTGTTTACAAACAGCCCTTTGGCAAAAAGAATATTAGAAGATTGGGAAAACCAACAAAATAATTTCGTGAAAGTAATGCCAACAGATTACAAAAAAGCATTACAAAGAGCAGCTCTTGAAACGAATAAGGAATTGTTAGAAGTAACAAATTAGCAGAAAAATAATACTAGTCTTAAACTCAATATTTGACAATAAGACATTTGATACTATAATATTATGGGAAAAATAGGAGGATTTAAGGAATTTACAAGAACTGACGAAAGTAATGTTGCCGTTATAGAACGAGTTTCAAATTACAATGAATTTACCATTCCATTATCCAAAGAAAAAATAAAAGAACAAGGTTCACGGTGCATGGATTGCGGGATTCCATTTTGTCACAGTTCTTGTCCGTTGGGAAATTTAATTCCCGATTTCAATGATATGGTACATCAGGAAGAATGGCAAGGTGCATTAGAAATTTTGCAATCGACCAATAACTTCCCTGAATTTACCGGTCGCCTCTGCCCTGCTCCATGTGAAAAATCATGTGTATTAGGAATCATTAACGAACCCGTTGCAATTGAAAATATCGAAAAAAATATTATTGAAAGAGGCTTTGCTGAAGGTTGGATTAAACCTCAAATACCATCAACAAGAACTGGAAAAACTGTTGCAGTTATTGGTTCCGGACCTGCTGGATTAGCTGCAGCACAACAACTAAATCGTGCAGGACATTCGGTTACTGTTTTTGAAAGAGACAATGCGATAGGTGGATTATTACGTTACGGAATTCCAAATTTCAAATTAGAAAAAGGAATTATCGACCGTCGAGTAAAAGTCTTAGAAGCCGAAGGAGTTGTTTTTAAAGTCAATATAAATGTTGGTGTTAATTATAGCGTTGAGGAATTAAATGCTTTTGATTCTATCGTATTATGTGGTGGCGCAACAGAAAGTAGAAGTTTGCCAACAAAAGGAATTGAAAGTAAAGGAGTTGTGCAAGCGATGACTTTTTTAACGCAACAAACAAAATCATTATATGGGGAAACAATTCCAAATCAGATTTCTGCAAAAGATAAAAATGTAATCGTAATTGGCGGCGGTGATACGGGTTCCGATTGTGTTGGAACTTCGAACCGTCAAGGAGCAAAATCAGTTACAAACTTTGAAATTATGCCAAAACCACCCGTTGGTAGAAGTGCAAATACACCTTGGCCGTTCTGGCCGTTACAATTAAAAACTTCCTCCTCACATGAAGAAGGTTGCGATAGAAATTGGCTCATCAATACCAAAGAATTTATTTCAAATGAAAAAGGAGAATTAGTTGGATTAAAGACAGTTGAAGTTGCTTGGAAAATGGTTACGGGACAACGACCTGAATTAATCGAAAAAGAAGGTTCTGAAAAAATCTGGCCTTGCGAATTGGCTTTATTAGCACTTGGATTTACTGGTCCTGAAAAAACGTTAAGTGAACAATTGGGTTTAGAAATTGATATGAGAAACAACTATAAAGCTACTAATTATCAAACGAACAAACCTCATATTTTTACCGCTGGAGACATGCGTCGTGGGCAATCTTTAATTGTTTGGGCAATTTCTGAAGGTCGTGAAGCTGCGAGAGTTGTCGATTTTTACTTGATGGGTTCTACCAATTTACCTACAAAAGGAAATGGAGATCTGCCAAGTTTATAATAGTTTTGTTAGGAATACAACAATTTGTTATTTTTTGTTATTAAAGTAAAATAGCTTTGATTACGATTGATATAAATCTAAATTTGCATAAAATTAAATAGCAATGCAACCACAAGAATTAGTAAAATTAGCAGAAGAATTTGGTAGTCCATTATATGTTTATGATGCTGAAAAAATCCAATCTCAATACAAAAGATTAACCAATGCTTTCGCTAAAGTGCCAAGGTTGCGCATTAATTATGCTGTTAAAGCATTGTCAAATATTGCTGTTCTTCAACTATTAAAATCTATTGGTTCTAATTTAGATACCGTTTCGATTCAAGAAGTAAAATTAGGTATTTATGCAGGTTTTAACCCCCCACAAATCATTTATACTCCCAACGGCGTTTCATTTGAAGAAATTGAAGAAGCTGCGGCACTTGGTGTTCAAATTAACATTGATAACCTTTCAGTTTTAGAACATTTTGGAACAAAACACCCCAAAGTTCCAGTTTGTATTCGTATCAATCCACACGTTATGGCAGGTGGAAATTCAAATATTTCTGTGGGTCATATTGACAGTAAATTTGGTATTTCAATTCACCAAATGCCTCATATCTTGAGAATTGTCGAAAATACAAAAATGCACATTAATGGAATCCACATGCACACGGGTTCTGATATTTTAGATATTGAAGTGTTTCTTTATGCTGCAGAAATTCTATTTGAAGCAGCCAACAACTTCAAAAATTTAGACTTTTTAGATTTTGGAAGTGGTTTTAAAGTTCCTTACAATAAAGGTGATATTGAAACGAATATTGAAGAATTAGGGAAAAAATTATCAAAAAGATTCTTAGCTTTTGAAGCAGCGTATGGAAGAGAATTGACATTAGCATTTGAACCAGGTAAGTTTTTGGTAAGTGAAGCAGGATACTTTTTAGCAAAAGTAAATGTGGTGAAACAAACTACTTCAACGGTTTTTGCTGGAATTGACAGCGGATTCAATCACTTGATTCGTCCAATGTTATACGGTTCACAGCACTACATTGAAAATATTTCAAACCCAAAAGGGAAAGAACGTTTTTATACTGTTGTAGGATATATTTGTGAAACCGACACCTTCGCCAACAACCGCAGAATTGCTGAAATCAAAGAAGGCGATCTTTTATGTTTTAGAAATGCCGGTGCGTATTGTTTTTCGATGGCTTCCAATTACAACTCTAGATTTAAACCTGCAGAAGTTTTATGGAAAGATGGAAAAGGAATCTTAATTCGCGAACGGGAAACTTTTGAAGATTTATTGAAAAATCAAATTCTACTAAGTTAATAACAAAAATAACAAAATTAAAACCCCAATTTGAATTACAAATTGGGGTTTTTTATATAAATATTTTGTATTATTCTAAAATTTCTAATAACACATTGGCGTCTGTTCCGTTTGGAAATGGAATTTTTATTAATTGAGCGATCGTTGGTGCAATTTGTGTAATTACTTTTCTCTCATGCGTTTCTCCGTGTTTTATATGCCAACCATAAAAAAGTGCAGGTACATGAGAATCATAACTATAAGGCGTTCCGTGCGAAGTTCCAGTTCCACTATACTCAATATTTCCTGGTTTATCTAGAATTACCAAATCCCCATTTTGACTTGGATCATATCCATTCGCAATAAAATTTAGGAAAAAATCATTTCCGGTTGATGCCAAAATTTCTTCTTCAGAATACACTCTTTTTACGTGGATTTGTGTCATCAAATAATCCTTAAAAGATTGCTTTACTTTTGACAATTCAAATCCTTTATTTTTGATGATTTCTTTATTAAAATAAAGATTAAAATTTGAATAATTTAAAACCAAATCCTCTCCAAAAGTATCCTGCGAGTATTTTTTTAACCCTTTCACTATATCTTTTGGATTTATACTATTTACAGCGTATTTATTGTCTTTTAAATACGAAACATTTTCTGCACCTGCATGATCTGCGGTTAAAAAAAGTAAGTAGTTGTCTTTCCCAACAGTTTTATCCAAATAGATTAAAAAATCAGCAATTGTCTCATCTAATCGCAAATAAGTATCTTGTAATTCCATAGAACGTGGCCCCATTATATGTCCTACATAATCTGTTGATGAGAAACTAACGGTTAGAAAATCGGTGCTATTATCTTTTCCAAGTTCCTCTTTTTCAATAGCTTTCATTGCAAATTCAGCCAATAAATTATTTCCAAATGGCGTGGAACGCAAAACTCCAGCATCATTCTTGTCATACATATTTTTTAAATTATATGGGAAAACAGGTGCTAAACTTTTATATAATTTTCCCTCGTAAGGATTGTCGTCAGGAAGACTTTCATCGTAGGTTACAGCTGGTTTCAATAAATCCCAACCTTTATTAATATAGGGCATAAATCGTTTTTCTCCATTGAAATCCGTTACCCATTCTGGCAGTTTTTCACCGTAAAAAGTACTCGAAATAAATGCACCCGTTTTGCTATACCAAAATGCCCAATTTGCAAAATGTCCAGCGGGTAAAATTGCTCCTCTGTCTTTTAAACTTATCCCGATAACTTTTCCTTTGAAGTTGGTCCCTAAACGCAATTCATCAGTAATCGTTGTGCTTAACAAGTTTTTTGGGGACATTTGTCCTTCCTCAATTGTTCCGTCACCAATTGTTTTTACAGAAGCATCGTCGGTACAATACACCTCTTTTCCCAAAGATCTACTGAACCAATCATTTCCAACAATTCCGTGCGTTGCAGGTATTGTTCCGGTATAAATGGAAGCATGGCCTGGTCCAGTATATGTAGGCATATAATTGAAATGCATGTTTTGAAATGTATATCCATTAGCCATTATTCGCTTGAATCCATTTGGAGTAAAATCATCTGAAAAACGGTATAAATACTCCATTTTCATTTGATCTACCACAATTCCTACAACTAATTTAGGACGTTGTTGCGCATTTAAAACAGAACTTAATCCAAATGCTAAAAACAGAAATATCTTTTTCATAACTTTTAATTTGTTGAAACTTATTTAATTTTAACCTACTTTTTAGCTTTTATCTCTTTATCTGGAAAGTTAACTATGTTGTAAACAATAATTACATTCTTTTGATTGATGTACAATTGCTTTCTATTGTCTTGATTTTTTCTAGTAATTATTGAAATCGTGAACGGTTCTCCATCAATATCTTTACAGACAAATGGATAAATTTCGTCGGTTTCATTATCTTGTTTTTGTTCGTAATTTTGAATTTCATACAACTGAATTTCTTTAGAATAAACAATAATTCTATTCTTATCCGTATCCAAAGTAATTACAATATTTACAGCTTGTAAATCAGACCATTTTCCCCATGCTCCTTTATTATCTTTTTCTAAAACACTAAATCCTATGGCTTCAAATTTATACGTTTGACCGAATGTTTTTTGAATTCCTACACTCAAAACCAGAAATAAGAGTAGCGTTTTTATTGTTTTCATATTTATATCTTTATTCAATTCTCTTAAATTTTTTTATCTAATTATTTTATAGATTTTGAACTTCTTTCTTTGCTATTTCGAACTCTGAAACCATTTCATTTACAATATCTGCTGCTGATTTTATTTCGTGAATTAATCCTGCAATTTGACCGATTTCTAATTCACCTTCTACTAAATCGCCTTCAAACATTCCTATTTTAGCTCTTGCTCTTCCCAACAAGGTTTTCAATTCCTCTGGAGTTGGTGCCTTTTTGTATAATTCTTGAAGGTCGTCATAAAACTTGTTTTTTATCAATCGAACAGGAGCTAATTCCTTCAAAGTTAATTGTGTATCGCCTTCTTTCACATTGATAATTGTATTCTTAAACTTTTCATGAGAAGAAGATTCCACAGAAGCCGCAAATCTTGAACCCACTTGCACTCCATCTGCGCCTAAAACCATAACCGCCAGCATTCCTCTTCCTGTAGCAATGCCACCAGCAGCGATTAATGGAATTGAAATTTGCTCTTTTACCATAGGAATTAATGTTAATGTAGTTGTTTCTTCCCTTCCATTATGTCCTCCAGCTTCAAAACCCTCGGCAACAATGGCATCAACACCCGCTTCTTGTGCTTTAAAAGCAAATTTAGAACTGCTCACCACGTGAACTACAATAATTCCTTTTTCTTTTAGAAATGACGTCCACGTTTTAGGATTTCCTGCCGATGTGAAAACAATTTTAACCCCTTCTTCGATAAGTATATTTATAATTTCTTCAATATTGGGATACAACATTGGAACATTTACACCAAAAGGTTTATCCGTTGCTTTTTTGCATTTTTGAATGTGTTCTCGCAATACTTCAGGATACATTGAGCCTGCTCCAATTAACCCCAAACCACCAGCATTACTTACTGCACTAGCTAATTTATAACCACTATTCCAAATCATTCCACCTTGAATAATTGGGTATTTAATGTTGAAAAGTTGTGTGATTTTGTTCATTTAATAAATGGAATCTAGTGATTATTCGAAAGTTTATTGTTTTAATATTTTTCCAATTTTAGTTCCATTTGCAACAGCAATTCTATAAAAATAAACTCCGCTTTCTAGTGATTGCAAAGAAATGATTTGGATTGGATTATTGCTAATTTGATTGATAACTATTTGTCCTAAATTATTATAAATTGTAATTTCTTTAGAAGAACCTACTGTTGGAATAGAAAAAGTAACTTCATCTTTTACGGGATTTGGATATACACCGATTACATCAGAATGAAATTGCATACTTGATAGCGCAATGGTTTGTGCCAATTGGAAGTCAGGAATTCCATACCCGTATTGAGGATTTGGATTTGTAAAGCGATCCGCAGATTCTTTTATAAATTGTACTAATTGAGCATTTGTAAATGTTGGAAAAGCCTGCCAAAAACTTGCTACCATTCCTGCCATAATTGGTCCTGAGAATGAAGTACCACTATTTGTACCCACAACACCACTTGGCGTTGCCACAACAGCATAAAGTCCTTGAGCCATTACATCGGGCTTTATCCTTCCGTCAAAAGAGGGCCCGATAGAACTAAAACTAACATAATTTCTTGAAGTATCAACAGCACCTACAGTTAAAACATTCACTGCATCTGCAGGAGCACCAATGTGAACGTTTGCAGAATTTCCTGAATTTCCAGCCGAAACAACTACAATCATTCCTCTGCTAAATGCAATATCGGCACCACGCGAAATGAACGTAGTTGTACCATTCATTTCAGAATAGGTATGACTATAATTCGGATTGTCATATCCAAAATAGCCCAATGAAGTATTTATTATATCAACACCTAAATTATCTGCCATTTCTGAGGCTTCAACCCAAAGTGATTCTTCTAAAGGGTTTTCAGATGAATTGTCTTCTGTAATAAACAAATAATAGGACGAATCTGGTGCAGTTCCAACCAACTGATTGTCAACATACCCACCCATATTTGAAAGCACCATTGTTCCGTGTGAATCCAAAGAATAAAAATTAGAATTTCTACCCACAAAATTATAACCACCTAAAATTTGATTATTACCTCTTAATCGTTGAAAAGGTTGCACCACATCTACACCTGGAAAACCAGCATCTAAAACAGCAATTATTTTTCCAGTTCCTGTATAATTTTGTTGGTGCAATAAATGACCTTTCAACATCTGAATTTGATTCGCAGAAGTGCCATAATTATAGGAAACTTGTGTTTCTAAAACCTTATTCACTGAATTAAAAGTAGTAGCATTTGAAAATCTTCCACCCACATTCAAAGTGCGGTTTGCAAATGAAACGTGATCTACAAATGAAAGTAATGTCAAGGCTTGAATATCAACTTGTGAACCACGAATATGTAAACAATTCAACCATTTTGATTTTGCCTTAACCGTTATTCCAGCAGTTGCAGTAATTTGGTCGATATAGGCTTGATGAATTGGAATATCTAATAAATCCAAAGGTATGTTTTGCATCGTTCTTCTGTCCAAAGCACGCTGAGAAAGCATTTGTAAAGGATTTGCAAAATAATATTGACTATCCGGTTTATCCTTAAAATATACCCAAGCATCTTCTTGTGAATAGCCAAAAAAGGAAACAAATAAGAAAAGAATCAATATTGTTTTTTTCATTTAAATAGTTTTTAAAATACTAAATTAAGAAATAACTCCCGAACCAACTAATTCGTCCTCTAAATACCAAGCAACAAATTGCCCTTCTGTAATTGCGGATTGCGCTTCTTCAAATTGAACGTACATTCCACTTTCAAATTGATGTAAAATTGCTTTTTGCAAAGGTTGTCGGTACCGAATTCGAGCCATTACAGCAAACGTTTCTCCATTGGCTAAAGCCAAATCTTCGCGAATCCAGTGAATTTCAGATTTTTCAATGAACAATGCTTTTTTGAATAATCCAGGATGTTCATTTCCCAAACCAGTATAAATTGTATTAGTTTCAACATTTGTGGCGATAATGAATAAAGGTTCTTTTGTTCCTCCAACATTTAATCCTTTTCGTTGTCCTGTTGTAAAATAATGTGCACCTTTATGCTTTCCAACCACTTTTCCCATTTCAGGGTTGTACGGAATATTTCGAGCTTCAGCAGCTACTTCTTCTTCGATTGAATTAAAGTGTAATTCTTGATTATTATAAACCAAGTCGGATTTGTCAATTTGAATTATCAACCCCTCTTTTTGTTGTAATTTTTGTTGTAAAAACTCTGGCAATCTTACTTTTCCAATGAAACAAAGCCCTTGTGAATCTTTCTTTTCAGCTGTAACCAATTCCATTTGAGTTGCAATTTCACGAACTACTGGCTTGGTTAATTCCCCAATTGGAAATAAAGATTTAGATAATTGTTCCTGCGACAATTGACATAAAAAATACGATTGATCTTTATTATTATCAGCGCCAGTAAGCAATTGAAATACTTTTTTACCATTAACTTCGGTTTCTCCTTTTCTGCAATAATGTCCCGTTGCAACAAAATCGGCACCAAGACTTAAAGCGATTTTCATAAAAACATCAAATTTAATTTCTCGATTGCACAAAACATCAGGATTTGGAGTTCTTCCTTTTTCATATTCGTTGAACATATAATCAACGATTTTCTCTTTGTATTGTTCACTTAAATCAATCGTTTGAAAAGGAATTCCTAATTTTTCAGCAACTAAAAGTGCGTCATTACTGTCTTCAAGCCACGGACATTCATTAGAGATTGTAACAGAATCATCGTGCCAATTTTTCATAAAAAGTCCAATAACTTCATATCCTTGTTGTTGCAACAAATAGGCCGCAACACTTGAATCAACACCACCAGAAAGTCCAACTACTACACGCTTCATTTGTATTTTTTGAAAGATTTAAAACCTAAAAAAGGTATGTAAAGATACCAAAAATTTTAGTTTTTCAAAGGTGGTATTCTTGTGAATTTTAATTCAACTATTCCTCTTTTCTAATTTCTTCTCGTTTTTGGAATTTTTTTCGAAGTTTATTGAAATTGTCTTTACTTACTAATTTTCCGTTTTCATAGAACAACCAAATTCCAACTTTTTTTCCTTGCTTGAACATTCCTTTTGCAACTACTAATCCATCAGGACCTTTGAAAGTAGAAACGCCATTAATTTCGCCATTTACATAAAATGAATCCTCAAGTAAAACGCCATTTTCAGTGATTTTTTTATAAGCTCCTTCCTTGATTCCGTTTTTATAATTGGTCAATTCGGCAACTTTTCCTGAAGGAAAATTAATCGTTTTTAAACCTTCTAATTTTCCGTTTTTGTAGTTTTCTAAAGTCATAATTATTTTTGAAGCTTCATGATAGTAAGTCCAAGTCCCTTCGTGAATTTTATTTATCACTTTTCCTTCGCTTACTTTATTTTTCTTTTGGTCGTAAAAAATAGTATATGCCGAATTGTCTTTGCTATTAAATTCGCGAGTCGCCATTATCGATGAAGCTTTAGAATCTTCAAAATAAGTAAACAAACCTATTTCCTTTCCGTGTTCAAAAGTACCTTCATATCGAGGACGTTTTGATTCTTCATAAACACCTTTCCAAACTCCATTTTTCTTACCATTTTCATCTAATTTATTAAAATCAGATTGTGCGAAAATAGATGTTGTAAAAATAAATGCAAATACTATCAATAATTGTTTCATAACTAAAGGATAAATTATAAACTTATAAACTCAAAATTATATTTTTTATTTTATCAAAAAAATAAGCCGTTTATTAAAAAAGCACCCGTTTAGAGTGCTTTAAAATTTATTTTTTCTTTTGCTGTGCCTTTTGAGCTTCAGCTTGTTCCATAATTTCTTGCATTTTTTGTTGAAACTTACCTAACTTTTTGGGCTCTTTCAATTTGTTTGCTTGAATTTGGGTGTGAATTTTATCATTGTCAACAATATAGTTTTTAATGACTAACATAATTCCAATCGTAATTAAATTGGATATAAAGTTATACAAACTCAATCCAGCCCCATAGCTATTGAAGAAAAACAACATCATTATCGGTGAAAGATAAATCATTATTTTCATTATTTTTGCCATGTCAGGCATTCCTTCTTGTGTTGGAGCCGCCATTTGTTGGTCGCCAGAAGTCATTTTCATATAAAAGAAAATCGCAATTGAAGCTAATATCGGAAACAAACTAATATGACTACCATAAAATGGAATGTTGAAGGGTAATTTTGCAATTTCATCAAACGAAGATAAATCGTCTGCCCAAAGAAATCCTTTTTGTCTTAATTCAAATGCTGATGGGAAAAACTGAAATGACGCATACATAAACGGCAACTGAATTAATGCAGGAATACAACCAGCCATAGGGTTTACTCCCGCTTTATTGTATAATTTCATAGTTTCTTGTTGCTTTTTCGCTGGCTCTTTTTTGTATTTCTCCCCCAATTCTGTAATTTCAGGTCGCAATACTTTCATTTTTGCTTGAGATAAAAACGACTTGTACGTAATAGGCGACATTGCAATTTTTATCAGAATTGTGAATAAAATAATTGCAATTCCATAAGAAATATAAGAGCTTAAAAATCCGAACAATGGAATGAAAATAAATTTATTAATCCATCCGAAAATCCCCCAACCCAATGGAATTATTTGCTCAATGTTTTTATCGTAAACCTTTAAAGTTTTATAATCCGAAGGTCCAAAATACAAACTCATTTTATAGTTTACTTCTCCGTTTGCAAACGCCAAAGGTACGTTAGCATTAAATTGTTTGATGAAAATTGTATCTTTATTTTCGTCAACAACTAAATTATTAGATTTTAAAACCGCTTTCGCAAATGGCGTTTCGGTTAATAAAATTGTAGAGAAGAAATGTTGTTTGAAAGCAATGAATTTAACATTTTCCAGTGTTTCTTCTTGGTTATTTCCATCACTAACATTATTGAATTTTTCGTCGTCATATTCATAATTAAGCAAGGTATATCTGTTTTCATAAGAAATACTTTTCTCTGTTCTGAAAGTTTTTAAATCCCAATCTAAATCCAATGGTTTATTCGTATTCAATACTTTATTTAAACCTTGTGAACGAAGATCAAAACCAATCATATAATCGTTTGGTTTCAATGTATATTGGTATTCTAAAAATTCATTTGCGCCAGCTTTCAAACGCATCGTTAGAATTTGATTGACACCAACTTTAGTTAATGTTGGTTCAAAAAACAACTCTTTCGTATTTAAAGTATGATTGTCGTTGGTTACTAATTGAATGTTTAAATTTGAGTTATTGTCTTTAATCAATTCAACTAATTTTCCAGAACCTTTCTTGGTTTTTTCAAAATTTTTCAAAATTGCTTCAACAATATAACCTCCTTTATTAGCGATTTTAATGCTCACAAATTCATTTTCAATAGTTGTAACCGTATCTTTTGCAGAAGGTAAAGTTGCAGAATAAGCAAAATTTCCTAAAGATTTTTTAAGTTTTGCTATTTGCAATGTGTCGCCAACAGTTGCAGCAACAGAGGTAGTTACAGCTTGTTTCGCAACGACTTGCTTTGATTTCTCAGCAGCAACAACTTGTTCCTTTTTTGCCTTTTCGGCAGCAACTTGTTCCTTTGATGGTTGATTTTGATACATCATCCAAATCAAAATTCCAAAAATTAAAACGAAGCCAATGATTGAATTGAGGTCTAATTTCTTATCTTCCATTATATATTCACTATTATTTAATTTTATTAATCAGCGAAATTACTATTTTTTTTTCGCTTTAACTGTTGCTGCCACAAAACTCACAAAAAGTGGGTGCGGATTGTCAACCGTACTTTTGTATTCAGGATGGTATTGAACTCCAATAAAAAACGGATGGTTTTCTATCTCTACAATTTCTACCAATCCTGTATCTGGATTGACTCCAGAAGCTTTTAATCCTGCTTTTTCCAATGCTTCAAGATAATCACTATTAAATTCGTAACGATGACGATGGCGTTCTAAAATACTGGTTTTACCATATATTTTGTGTGCCAAAGTATTTTCTTTAATATCACATTTCCAAGCTCCAAGACGCATTGTTCCTCCTTTATCGGTGATGGTTTTTTGTTCTTCCATCAAATCAATAACTGGATTAGAAGTACCTTCATCCATCTCGGTAGAATTAGCATCTTTTAATCCTAAAATAGTTCTTGAATATTCTATAACCGCCATTTGCATTCCCAAACAAATTCCTAAAAATGGAATGTTATTTTCTCTTACATACCGAACGGTTTCTATTTTTCCTTCGATTCCACGACCTCCAAAACCTGGCGCCACAAGAATTCCGTCTAAATCTTTAAATTTTTCATTTACATTGGAAGCATCCAAATATTCCGAATGAATGGAAACCACATTAACTTTCGTTTCATTTGTAGCTCCAGCGTGAATAAATGCTTCTAGAATGGACTTGTAAGAATCTTGTAATTCTACATATTTTCCAACCAAACCAATATTTACAGTATGTTTTGGATTTTTTAATCTGCGTAAAAAAGTATTCCAATTTTTTAAATTTGGAGCAGCTTTTTTAGGTAAATCTAATTTCTTCAAAGCCACCACATCAAGACCTTCTTCAAGCATCAAAATGGGCACTTCATAAATAGTTGAAGCATCAATAGATTGTATCACTGCTTCGCGTTTTACGTTGCAAAACAAAGCCAATTTATTTCTTAATTCCTCAGACAGTTCGTGTTCGGTTCTACAAACTAAAATATCCGCTTTTATACCACTTTCCATCAATGTTTTAACGGAATGTTGTGTTGGTTTTGTTTTTAATTCTCCAGCTGCAGCCAAATATGGAACCAATGTTAAATGAATAACAAGTCCATTATTTTCGCCTAATTCCCATACCAATTGCCGCACCGATTCGATGTAAGGCAAGGATTCAATATCACCAACAGTTCCACCAATTTCAGTGATTACAATATCAAAATTGCCAGAATTACCAAGCAATTGCATTCTTTCTTTGATTTCATTGGTAATATGAGGAACAACTTGTACTGTTTTTCCTAAAAATTCGCCTCTTCGTTCCTTTTCAATTACCGAAAGATACACTCTTCCTGTGGTAACATTATTGGCTTGAGAAGTGGGAACATTCAAGAAACGCTCGTAATGTCCTAAGTCTAAATCGGTTTCTGCTCCGTCATCTGTAACGTAACATTCTCCGTGTTCATAAGGGTTTAGAGTACCTGGATCCACATTGATATAAGGATCAAATTTTTGAATTGTAGTGCGATATCCTCTTGCTTGCAATAATTTTGCTAAAGAAGCTGCGATAATTCCTTTTCCTAAAGAAGAAGTAACTCCGCCAGTAACAAAAATATATTTCGTTTGAGCCATTGTATAGTGTGTTGTTGTTGTATAAAAAACTTGGCAAAAGTACGAAAATAATTAGATAATGTGATAATTTAAATAATAGATAATTAAAAAAAATAGTTGGCAATTATATCCTAATAATTCTATTATTTTCCCCAATTTATGGCTTCGGATACTTCTTTCTAATGTTTCGAATTAATTCTTCCAAACCGTTTAATTTCAATTCATAAACCAACTGCAATTGTTCGCCTAATTGCCCTTTTGGGAAACCTTTGTTGCTATACCAAACCACATAATATTCAGGCAAATCAATTAAATGCCAGCCTTCGTATTTGCCGAAAGGCATTTTTGTATGTGCTAAAGTGAGCAATTTTTGTTGATTTTCGTCCAAAATTACTTCCAATTAAAAGTAATCACTTTCTTGATATCTGGGTGTAAACTATAATGAACTGGGCACGTCATTGCGGTACGTTCTAAAATAGTTTTGGTTTTATCATCTAGAACTGCAGTGAAATTAAAAACAACATGAATTTCAGAAATTCTTCTTGGTTCAGCCGCCATAATTTTTGTGATTTCGGCAGTAGCATTTGAAAGATCGACATTCATTTCCGCTGCTTTAATTCCCATTACAGTAAACATACAACTAGCTAAACCATTGGCAACAGTATCTGTTGGTGAAAAAGCAGCTCCTTTTCCATTGTTGTCAATTGGTGCATCAGAAATAATTTCAGATCCCGATTGAATATGAATTGAGGAAGTTCGTAATTCTCCTAAATAAGTGATTTTTGAAGTCATTATTCTGCTTGTTTTATGGTTAAATCGGTGTCGTAATACAATAT
>Ga0209443_1000570_pt1 | contig 24868 bp, 29 predicted proteins | sample LauGreBMM110DCMD_2_FD_187571 | JGI IMG/M metagenome (GOLD analysis project Ga0209443, IMG submission 187571) | Freshwater lake microbial communities from Lake Michigan, USA - Su13.BD.MM110.DCMD (SPAdes) (version 2) | ecosystem: Environmental > Aquatic > Freshwater > Lake | place: Lake Michigan... | reverse complement strand
AAGTAACCCATAAAATTGGTTTGCATTGATTGAATACAATATGTGAAATTTTCTTCCATATCATCTGCTAAAGGCATATACATTGGATTACAACGGTATAAAGGCCAATTTGCTTTAATTTGAGCAAGTTGGCTATAATAAAATACACCAGCAATATATATTGCGAATGCTAGATTTACATATAAAAAATTAACCCAGTTTTTTCCAGATGGCATAACTTATATTATTAGTATAAAATTATTAATTAAAACTAGTTTAAATTTAAATTAATTAAATATATTTATTAATTATTAACTAAATGTCAATACTCTATAGCAGTAAAAATATAAATAACTTAAATAAAAAAAATATTTTTAATAAGGATATGAATTATTATATATGTAGTTATGGAGGAACTGGTTCAACTGTTTTATTTAATTATTTAGCTAATTTTGGTAATGTTTATCATGTTCATGACAGATATCCACCAAAAAAATTACAATATATAGGAAAAGAAAATACAAATGAACATGTTTACAATGAATGGTTTAATGGAATAGAAATTCCAGAAGAAAAGTTAAAAAACTATAAAATAATATTTATTTATAGACACCCAATTCCAGTAATATTTTCAAGATTTGCTCAATTCAACGGTCCAAATATACCTCATTTACAAAATATAAAATGTATAAACAACGGTAATATTAATATATATGATGTTGTAAATTTTAAAAAGGATTTTTATGGCATTGAAGGATTTTTCGATAATTACATGATGCCAAATGATAAAAATTATGATATTTATGGTGTAAAATATGAATTATTTTGGAATAATATAAGTGTATTTAATAATGTTATGGGGATTCCTGATATCAAAGAATTGTATCCAATTAGACAAGAACATAAAAAAAGATTCAGCTTTGTAAATGAGTTGAATTTTATTTATAAATCATTAATAAATAAAATGAATAGAATGAGATTTATAGAAATAATAAAACCAATTAAAATGGAAGAAAAAGAAGCTACAATTGTTTAATATTTTCTACTTTTTCTGGATTTTCTTGTTCTTCTTTTGCGACCATAGGTTTGCTTGGATTTTCTACTTTTTTTTTTGCCACCGCTCATACATCCCCACAACCAATCAGGATTGCCTCCTTTTCTAGAACGCCTTCTAGAGACACTTCGTTTAGATCCACCCACTTTATCTAGAGAAGCATTTGCGGCACCTTGAGTAGATGTTATTGTCATTTTTGCTACTTGGCTATTTACACCAGTTCCATGACCACTGCTTTCATTATAAGGCACTGAAAGTTGTGGAGCAATTAAAGTATTACCTCCTCCATAGGCTTTGCGTTTTCTATGTCTACCCCCTGACAAAGCACTACTTGCTTGTGCTTGAAGTTGAGAATTTTGTTTCATACTTACCATTGCTGAATCTCGAGGATTACCAGCAAGCATTCCTTTTTGTGTTGGATACATCATTCCTTCAACAGAATTATTGTTAGCCATTTAATATATATTAATATTTTATTAGTTTATTATTTAAAAATAAAATACTTAATATCTTTTATAGGTATAATGGACGATAAACAGAGACTACAACTTCAAAATATGATTAAGGCAAATAATGTTGAAGACCAAACAGAGTTAATACGTAATTTAAAACACAGCCAAGTTTTACGAAATGAAGTAAATAACATGATTTTACTTAAGGCTAAACATAGAGGAGATGATGAAAAAATTTATAACGAATGTGTAAATGATTGTAATTTTTTGTTTACATATTACACTGATATATTTAATAAAATTAGAAAAAATGAGATAGATATTAATATTTTAAATAAATTTTTGGATGTATTGAGAAAAATTGAAGATGGTGAATTAGATCAACACGAAGGATCGTTTATGGTTGGTTCACTTTTAAAGGAATTATATGTTGATAGTGCTTTAAAGAAGGCTGAAAAGCTTGATGAAAAGTCTGAAAAAAAAGAGGAACCTAAAAGGGCGGAGGTTAAAGTTAGTTGGAGTCAATTTAAGAAGATGAAGTAAACATAAAATAAAATAACATAAAAATATCTTTATATATTTATGTAATTATGAGTAAAAAATATTCCACCACTACAACTCTTGTAATAGTAGAGTCGCCGGCAAAATGTAAGAAAATTGAACAATATTTAGGACCGGGGTATAAATGTTTGGCTTCATTTGGTCATCTAAGAGAATTACCTTCTCTCAAAAACATAGACATTGAAAATAATTTTAATCCAACTTATACTGTTATAGACAATGCTTTAAAGAAAAAACAAATAGAACTTTTAAGAAAAGAAATAAAATCAGCAGGCGACGTTTTATTAGCAACTGACGATGACCGAGAGGGTGAAGCGATTGCGTGGCATTTATGTCAGTTGTATAAATTAGATGTAACTAAAACAAAACGAATCATATTTCATGAAATTACAGAATCTGCGCTACAATCTGCTGTGCAACACCCAAAAACAATTAATATGGATATAGTTCATGCTCAGCAAGCGCGTCAAGTACTAGATATATTAGTTGGATTTAAGGTTTCGCCAATGCTTTGGAAATTTATAACCAAACCAAAAGGTAAAGAACATTCTTTAAGTGCTGGAAGATGTCAAACACCTGCTTTGCGTTTAATTTACGATAATGATAATGATATAAATAAATCAGAAGAGAGAAAGGTTTATAATACTACTGGTTACTTTACAAATTCAAATATTGCGTTTGATTTAAGTCCTCAAGGAAAGCATGAATCTGAAGATGAAATAACAGATTTTTTGGACGGTTCTGCTGATTTCTCTCATATTTATAATTGCTCAAAACCAGTTAAAGTATATAAGAAACCTCCAGAGCCATTTACGACGTCAAGGATTCAACAAGTTGCTAGCAATGAGCTACATTATGCGCCAAAGGAAACAATGCGAATTTGTCAGCTACTATATGAAGGAGGATTTATAACATATATGAGAACAGATTCGAAGACATATAGTGCCGAGTTTTTAGTTGCGGTGAAGGAATATATTGTGCGCAATTATGCTCAGGGAGAAAAATATGTTAGTGAAAATATTGACATCATGGCTAGCGGGGCTACAAAGGATGAGGCTACAAAGGATCCAGAGAAAAAGAAGAAATGTAAAAAGTCTGATGTAAAGGTCAAGGACAGCCTTCGGCAAGAAGCTCATGAAGCTATTAGACCTACAAATATTTCTCTCTGTGAACTTCCGGAAAATATGGATAGCAAGGAAAGAAGAATGTATAAATTGATTTGGGAAACCACATTGGAGAGCTGTATGGCTCCTGCTTCTTTTCATTCTGTTACAGCAAATATTTCTTCATTTCAAGATACTAAGTTTGTTTATACAAGCGAATTAATTGACTTCCCTGGATGGAAAATCGTCGCAAAAAAGTATTCAACTGAAAATAAAGAATATCAATATCTTCAACAAATAAAACAAAATTCAGTTATCCCATATAAAAAAATTTGCGCGAGAGTTTCAATTAAAGGTTCAAAAACACATTATACTGAAGCCAGATTGGTTCAGCTTCTAGAGGAAAAAGGGATAGGTAGACCTTCTACATTTTCTTCTCTCGTTGATAAAATTCAGGAAAGGGGATATGTTAAAAAAGAAGACATAAAAGGTAAAGAACTTCTGTGTAAAGACTATGAATTAGAAAATGATGAAATTTGTGAAATTGAAACAAAGAGAGAATTTGGAAATGAAAAAGGTAAACTTGTATTACAACCATTGGGGAGAGTTGTTATGGAATTTTTAGAAAAGCATTTTGATGATCTGTTTAACTATAATTATACTAGTCTTATGGAAGATACTTTAGATAAAATTGCTAAAGGTCAGTATATTTGGCATGAATTATGTAATAAATGTAATAAAGAAATTGATACTTTAGTTGATGGGTTAAAGGATGAAACAAAAATAGAAATAAAAATAGATGAAAATAATACTTATATGATTGGAAAATATGGACCGGTTATTAAATGCGTTGAACAGGTTGATGGTAAAGAAGAAATTAAATTTAAACCTATTAAAAAGAATGTAGATATAAAACTTCTAGAAAAAGGTAATATTGTAGTTGAAGACATAATTAATACAAATAACATGGCAAAAAGCCAATATATTTTAGGACAACATAATGGGAAAGATGTTATATTAAGAAAAGGAAAATTTGGCCTCTACATATCATGGGGAGAAAATTCTAAAAATTTAAAAGAACTAGGAAATAGACCAATTGAAAATATTACATTTGACGAAGTAAGAAAATATTTGGACGAAGGTAGTAATATGATTAGAGAGATAAGTTCCTCTTTATCGATTAGAAAAGGACCAAAAGGCGATTATATTTTTTATAAAACGTCAAAAATGAAAAAACCAGAATTTAAGGATATAAAGGCGTTTGTTTCGGAAACAAAGGAAGATTATAAAATATGTGACATAACTATTTTAAAATCGTGGTTATCTGATAAATATGGTATTTAATTTATCTATTGTAACTTGGTGGATATACTATGCTATTACTACCTCTAAGTAGCTGGGGCATTTGTATTGTAAATTCAATAACAAATGAATAATTAAACTCACCAAAATTAACAAGCTGTCCATTATGGTATCTAATTTTAATATGAAATCTTCTCATTCTCTCTGCTGGAGGATAATATAACTTATATGGCAATGAATCGCGGTCAAACCATTGTGCTATGGGAGTTGTTGGGATAGCAATTTTAGCAAACGCCGCATTAACAACACCATTAGTTGAATTAGTTGTTAATGTATGAACACTTGCATTAAACGGTGATGTTTCATCTATACAATTTTGTCCAGTAATTTCCATGTACATATATCCTGGACCCATAAGATTAATTTTAAATACACATTCAACCCATTGTACTTGAGAATTTGTTAATAACGGATTTGGTAACAACCAGTATCCATTGTCACCAGGAAAAACGTCCCCATAAAAAAATCTAGGGACTCTTTCTCCATTATAGATTGATGAAGTAACAATAGAAACACTATTAAATGATACATCTGAAACAACATTACATCTAGTTAAACCTAAATTACCAGGTAATCCCCACTCGCTAAAATCAGGAAGTTGCGATCTAGTATTACATTGTAAATTATCAGTTAATGTGTTTTTCAATAATTGTATTTCATTAGTTAAAGTAAATCCATCGCAAATATTACCAAACCATATTTTCTGACTAACATTATTGTAAACAACAACAAATTTATTATATCCTCCAGCAGTATTTAAATCATTTAATGCTATTATATAATCAGCTTGTTGAGCAGGAGTTTTTGCTGGATTTGTTGATTCTGCTAAAAAATACTCTGTTAATCTAGTAGTAACAACTTCATTAAATTTATTAGTTAATTCAGTAACCATTTGTTGTGGATTATAGAAACCATCTTCAATTTCAATTAAAAAATTATCTGTTTGTGACAGAAATAAGCATTCAAAAGTTAATTGTGATAAAATATCAGTAACTCCATTAATATTCGGATTATATGGATTATTAATAAGAAATGTCATAGTAGTATTACTATTTACCTTAGAAAATGTATTATAATTTGATGGAAATGACCAGTTAATAAGTCTAAGAGCAGCAACATTTAATAAATCTTCAGGTAATTCAATTTCGAATTCAGAAGCAAAAGGATATTTTAAATAATTTCTATCTTCAGAATGAATTGAAACATATTTTTTATAAAACATATACTCTTGCGAACTAGGTATTAGTGGATGTGATGTGTTTGTATTAAACATATTTGTATTAAAATTGTTATATTGCGACCTATCGGATTGAGATAAAAATGATGATGATTTATTGTCCATTATATTATAGTATATGATAATTTTTTATATTAATATAATATTTAATAAAATAAAAACAATTATCATATTATATATTATAATATGTCTATAATAAGTACAGTAGCAAATTATGGCGGTAAGCAACCTTCATATACACAAAATATCAAACAATTTGTTGTGTCTCCTACAGTAAGTCAAGCTGATTGGATATTTTCAAAAATAACACCAACTGGAGATATATACATAACTCCTGCTAACAGAAAAAAATCGGTATATATCTATACCGATTTATATGTAAATGGAGCAATATTTAATACTTCTGACAAAAATCATAAACAACAAATTGAGAAAATTTCTGATTCTAAAATAGAAAAATTATTTGATTTAGAACCTGTTGAATATAATTTAAAAGATGATATAAAAAAGAAAAAGCATTTTGGTTTAATTGCTCAAGATGTTGAGAAGGTTTATCCTGAATTAATAAGTGATAGCAATTTAGGATTTAAAACTGTGAATTATATGGAATTAATTCCAATGCTTTTATTGAAGATGAAAAATATGCAAAAAGAAATAGATGACTTAAGAGAACAAATTGGAACAATGAAAAATGGTATATAAATTAATATTATTATATATTAATATATGTCAGGTTGGTATTCAAGTATATATAAAGGATTTATAATTTCAGCAATTATATCATTTGTAATTGGTTTTTTTTCTGAAGGTAATGTTTCTTTAGGCTCATATATAACAGGTTACTCTGTTTTGATTTTAGGTATAATGATGATATTATTGATTTTATTTAACAATATAATGAAAATAACAGAAGGACAGTCAATTCTTCAAATTTTATACACAATTTTATTAACAGCTGGTCCATTTTTATTAATGCTTGGAGTTATTACATTCATCTTGTATTTGATGATAACATATAAATCTATAATTTTACAAGACCATGTTGCGAACGGTTATCATTCATTTAGTAATATAAATATAATACTTATTCTAATTCAATTGTATATTGTTTATACAAATATTTCATCAGATAGTTTTGAAAAAACGGGTAAAATCTCTAAAGTAACATCTAGTATTATTTATTTACTAGGTATTTTATCAGCTATAACATCAATAATTTTATATACAATTTTAAGATATTTCACAACAGACGGGTTTACATCAAATAATTAAGCACATTTAATAAATTTATATGTTAACCCGTAATTATATTGTGTTTCCCAAATACCAGATATTTTGAGAATAAATGTACAAACTGATTTGTTTCCAATATCCGTAAATACTTTTAAATTTCCGTTTTTTAACTGTTCATTAATTTTATATTGTGGAATTTTATCTTTAATTTCGCATTTTTTTAGAAGATCTTCTTCAATTATTTTAATGTTATCAATAGTATCCTTATGATTTAATACATTAAAATTACATCTATACTTTGTATAATATTTTTCACATGAAATATCGTTAAGCGTTAAAAGTAAATAGATTCCATTTAAAGTGAAATTATGGGTTGAATAAATTATTCTGATAAAATTACCATCATTCATAACATTATTTTTAATCGGTTCGCAAAAAAAACAATTATTTTCATCATATTGATCAATTCTTTTAACAATATTCATTGTAAACTAATATATATCTTATTATGTTTTTAAGTTATATATTTACACGATTTAAAATAAGTATTTTGTTTTATAAATTCATTATATATTTGGTTTAAAATTTAAATAAACAATATGATATATAAATAATAATGAAATTTTATGAAACTCATTTTGAAGAATATATAAATGAAAATAATAGAGTGAACTTACATCCAAAATTAGATAAAATATATGAAAAATTTCCAAAGAGTCTAGACCAGCTTAAAAATATAATATTTTTTGGTCCAAATGGAACAGGAAAGTATACTCAAATGTTAAAATCAATAAGAAAATATAGCCCAACTGAATTAAAATATGAGAAGAAAATAAGTTTAACCTATAATAAGCAACAATATTTCTTTAAAATAAGTGATATTCATTATGAAATTGATATGTCTCTCTTAGGTTGTAATTCAAAACTACTTTGGCATGAGATTTATCAACAAATAATAGATATTATATCAGCAAAAACAGATAAGTCTGGTATAATAGTTTGTAAATATTTTCACGATATACATAGTGAATTATTAGAGAATTTTTATAGTTATATGCAAAAAAATACCTCAAACTCTATTGATTTAAAGTTTATAATAATAACCGAAGAAATAAGTTTTATACCTGATAATGTATTAAATTGTTGTGAAATAATTAATATAAGTAGACCTACAAAAACATCATATATTAAATGTGTTAAATCAAAACTTCCCGCAAAACTTAAACCGGAAAATATAACAAATATTAAAATACTTCATATCTATAATGAAGATCTCATGTTACAGTACAAAATTATTTGTAATAAAATAATTCATAACTTAATAAATATAAATGAATTACAGTTTCTTAAATTCAGAGATATACTTTATGATATATTCATATATAATCTTGATATAACTGATTGTATTTGGTATATTCTCTCTTCGCTTATTGAACAAAGGTTTATAAAGAGAGAACATTTGTCTAAAATCTTGTTTAAAACATATACATTTTTTCAATATTATAACAATAACTATAGACCAATATATCATGTAGAAAATTATCTTTTATATTTAGTTAAATTAATACATAACTTCTAGGTTTATTTATTCCATGGATACACCTGACGTCCGGTAGTAGCATAACTAATATTTCTGTTATAAAAGTTAAACCCTTTAATATATAAACTCATAGGAGCTGGAATTGTGTTATTTGCTTGAGCAACAAAATAGAAATTATTGTATCCATTTGGAATACCTCTTCTATAAGTAATAGCGCTTGTATGAATAGCCATTTTATATAATAGAAAGAGATAAAAATAATTTATATTTTTAATACTTAAAGTTTATAATTCATATTTGTTTATGAATTATAAGCTCTCGGCTTCCCCTTATAAAGACGCATTTGAAATACTAGAAATAGATTTTACATCTACAAAATATGAAGATTTATCATTGGAATACTTAAAGAAACAATATAGAAAGTTGGCATTAAAAAATCATCCTGATAAGAACGGGAATACAGATGAATCAACTAAAAAATTTCAAAAAATAAACGAAGCATATCATTACTTAAAGAGAGAAATAAAACATTTAAATTATGATGATCTAGAAGATGATATAAATGGTGAAGATGATTTATTCAACTCTTCTCTCTATTCTGATATTCTAAAAGGTTTTATGAAGACGGTTTTTGAAGGAAAATACAATGAACTTCTTACTAAAATTGTAAATGATATAATAACAGCTGGAAAAAGAACATCTGTTAAGTTATTTGACGATTTAGATAAAGATACAGCATTTAATATTTATACATTTCTCTCTAATAATCGTTCGGTACTTCATTTAAGCCAAGAGATTTTGGATATTATTAGAGAGATAGTAGTTAAAAAGTATGATAATGTCGAAGTATATAAATTAAATCCAAGCATAAATGATCTACTAAATAATAATTTATATAAATTGTATGTACATGACGACTTATACTTAGTACCATTGTGGCATAACGAGTCATATTTTGATGGTTCTGGATGTGAAATAATAGTAATATGTGAACCCGAGCTTCCCGAAGGGATAGAAATTGACGATGATAATAATATATTTATAACAAAAGAAATATATGGTTATAATGATGTATTGAACATGATATTATTAAATAAGTCTATTCAGATAAATATTGGAGAAAAAGAATATGATATTCCTATTTCTAATTTGTATATGAAGAGAGAACAATATTATAGAATAAAAAATGAAGGTTTATCAAAGCTAAAGCGAGATATATATGATGTATCCGAAAAATCCGATATTATTGTAAAAATTGTTATTATTTAGACTATGAATGATACAATAACATTATTAACATCATTATCTAATTTTAATTTTTCAAGTTCCTTTAAATATCTATATTTTATAATCTCCGAATAAATTTTTACTAATACTTCTATTTCACTTAATTGCCTTTCAGACCTCCAAATACTATCCATTTCAGCACTATTACACGGCCCCCCATATTCATCAATTCTCTTTGCTCTCGTTATTTTTACTTCGTTTATTTTTTTCATTGTGATTTCATCATCTGGTTTCATTTTAATAAATCCACCTAGATAAAACGTTCCCTTAGACCATGTAGATTTTGTATCAGCTAAATATTCATTTAGAACGTCTCTTTTACAGTCTTCAAAAATTGTGCGTTCATCATCATCATTTGGTGTAAATTCAATTAACTTATTTAAAGTGGCCATTTTTAGTATTTTATACATAATATAATTACTATTTTTAAATTCAATTTTAAATTGAATTTAAAAGTATTTAAATTAATGATTCTATAAATTAAGAAAAAAATTTTTATCTTAATTTATTTTTATAATTTTATAAAATTATTATATATATTTTTATTTGACTTCACTTACTCCTTCTTCTTAGCAACAACACGCTTCTTAACAGCGGCAGGAGCTACAACAGGGTCGGCGACAGTCTCAACAACAGGGGCAGGAACAGGAACAGGAGCAGGCAATTCAAACTCTTCATCTTCATCTTCATCATCCGAATCCTCAACAATAGTAGAAGCTACAGCTCCATCAGGATCAATATCATCCTCAGGAGGAGGAAGGGCCCTTAGCTTCGCTACCTCAGCAGCCTTAGGTCTCAAGAAGCATGTTCCCTCAACAATCGAAGAAGTCTTAGGCTTTTGAACAATTGCTTGCTTCAAGTTCCAAGTAATAGAAACCTTTCCATTAACAAACCACAATCCTCCGCATTGAATCAAGCAGATTACATGAGTCTTAGACTTCAAGAAATCAAGAGGAGTTACATCAGCAGGACTCTTTCCCTTCAAGAATAGAGGAGTACCTTCCTCATCGTAAATCTCAGACTGCCAAACACTCTTCCAACAAGGCACCTTAACACTAAGAGTAGGTGGCTTATTCAAATCAGGCTCAATGCTTCCCTTCTCCTTCTTGGGATGTCTCAGCATAACATTAAATTTCTCTTCCATAACATCAGCACTCTTGATTTCCTTTCCAAACCATTCCTTCGAATAAGTCAAGGCATCAGCCCTAATCTTAGCCTCAAGAGAACGCATTGACTTCAAGAAAGCCTCAGCATCAGCATTAGTGTAATCGCTGCTAGGAAATTGAAGAGACATAGTAAATTTTCCAGTAGGATTCTTAGCTTGGTCTTGTCCTTCTTGAGCTCCCCACGTCAGCATCAATGGTGTAGACAAAGTAAGAGACTCCTTAAAGTGCTTATTATACAAATTAACAACTTTTCCTCCAGAAGGGTTTGCCTTAGGAGCACTGTATGAGAATACAGTGGTATCAATATTAGTTCCGTCGATGATTGCGCTAGACATTTCTTAGTAGTATACATTACATTAGTGTGTTATCTTTAAATCAATTTTTTTTTTAAATATAAATGAATTTATGGTAAGGATATTGTTTTAGCTTATTGGTTATGGTAAGGAATTTATGATTAAATAATATAAAAAAACAGTTCAAAAAGAAATATATATATAAATAATATATGGACGATTCTTTAAAAAAAAATAACACAGAAAACTTAATAGATGAATATATGGTTAGTATTACGTGTAATTGTGAAAAAAATATGACAATAGTTAAGAAACCTGTAAAAATTAGCGAAGAAAATATAAGTATTCCAACAATAAATAATTATGACGAAATGACTAGATATAATTATAACGTAAATCAATTAAAATTAATAGCAAAAAACTATAAATTAAAAATTAGTGGAAATAAAAATCAATTATTATCACGTATATATTCATTCTTATATTTTTCATCATATATAATTAAAATTCAAAAGATATTTCGTGGAAATGTAGCAAGAAAATATAAATTACTTCATGGTCCAGCAGTAACTAATCGCAAATTATGTACTAATACAGATGATTTTATTACGATGGATCCCGTTGAAGAAATTAATTTTCATCAATTTATAAGTTATAAAGACGAAGACGGATTTATTTATGGGTTTGATATAATTTCACTCCACAATTTATTTTTAAAGTCAAAAGATATTGAATCAATTAGAAATCCTTATAATAGGAATCTAATACCGGAATCAGTTGTAAAAACAATTAAATCAATTATAAAACTAAGTAGAATATTAAAGGTTCATATAAATTTACATTATGAAGATGATACACAAAATATTTCAAATGAAAAAATGGTTGAATTACGAGCATTATCATTATTTCAGAACATAGATGCTTTAGGTAATTATTCTAACAGTCATTGGCTTCTCTCATTGAATAGAACTCAGTTGATTAAATTTTTGAGAGAATTAGCAGATATATGGAATTACAGAGCACAAATAACACCAGAAACCAAAAGAAGTATTTGTCCACCATCAGGAGATCCATTTAGAAATTTAAACATGCACTATATTCATAGTGAACAAAATATGACAAATGTTAAAAAAGTTGTATTAGAACTTTTAGAAAAAATAGTTAATAGCGGAGTGGATAGAGATAGTAAGGCTTTAGGAGCATGTTATGTACTAGGATCATTAACATTAGTTAATGAAGAGGCTGCTACATCAATACCATGGCTTTTTCAAAGTTTTGGATACTTTTAATTTTATGTAGTATGTGAAATTTTTATAAGAGTTAATTTATATATTATCATATTATCGTAACAATATATATTATTGTCCTAAAAACTACTTAAAAGCTAGTTACTAGTATATAGTATAATAAGATGCCAAAGAAAACTACATCTAAGACTGAGACTGAACAAGTCGTTGCTACTACCCCCGTTGTTGATGCTGCTGCCGCAGTAGAAAAGAAAGCCAGAAAGCCTAAGGCTGTCAAGGCTGAGACCGCTCCTCTTGCTGTTGATGCTGCTGTTGATGCTGCCGTTGTTGTTGCTGATGCTGAGGCTCCTCTTGCTGAGCAATCAGTTGAGTTCCTTGCCAAGCTCCAACAGCTCGGTACCCTTATCTCCTCTTTGAAGACTGAGTACAGAACTCTTGAGAAGAAATGGTCTCGTGAGATCAAGGCTGCTCAAAAGCAATCTAGTAAGAGAAAGAGAAAGGCTGGAAACCGTGCTCCTTCTGGTTTTGTCAAGCCTACCAAGATCTCTGACGAGCTTGCTTCTTTCCTTGGAAAGGAGAAGGGAACCGAGATGGCTCGTACCGATGTTACCCGTGAGATCAACACCTACATCCGCGCTCACAAGCTCCAAGACAAGGACAATGGTCGCAAGATCATCCCCGATACCAAGCTTGCTACTCTTCTTAAGCTAAAGAAGACTGATGAGCTCACTTACTTTAACCTCCAAAAGTACATGTCTCCTCACTTTGCCAAGGCTGTCAAGGCCGAGGTTGCTGTCATTGCTTAAATATCTAACTTTAATAGAAGTTGAATATAAAATAAAATAAAATAAAAATTATGTAGTCCCATGCGGACTATATAATTTATCGTTAATATTTTTGAAATACTTATTATATTTAATTATAGTATAATGAGTGATTTAGATACTTATAAACAAAATAGAATTAACGAGAATAATGCTATTTTTAATACTAGTGTGTATCGTTTATATTCTGCCGTAGTTTCAAATATTAGAGCTGTTCAAAGATCTAGACAAAATAATGCTTCAAAACAAAAACAAATTAGTTTTTTAACTAATCAATACTATAGCAATTTTAATAATCTAAAATCAAATTTAGACAAGAGTATATTAAGTATTAAAAATTTTGTACCTAAAATAATAACAATTAATAAAAATAAAAAAGCTCTTTTAATTGGTATAAACTATACAGGAACATCAAATGAATTATATGGTTGTATTAATGATACAACTGCTATTAAAGAGAGAATAACCAACCAAGGGTTTAATGATATTACTGTTATTACTGATTTAACTACTAAAAAAGCAACTCGTAATAATATTTTATATGAAATTAAAAATCTTCTAATGAATTGTCAAGCAGGAGATTTTTTATTTTTCGTGTATAGTGGCCATGGTTCTTATGCTATAGATAGAAATGGAGATGAAAAAGATGGTCGTGATGAATTAATTGTATCATGTGACTTACAAGGCATTCTTGATGATGAATTAAAAGCATTAATTCAAACTTATTTAAAAGCAGATGTTACATTGTTTGCTTTATTTGATAGTTGTTTTAGTGGCTCTGTTTTAGATCTTAAGTATCAGTTTATGGATTCACTTAATTATGAGAAATTTACAGAAAATTCTAAACAATTAGAAACGCAAGGTAATGTTATTATGATAAGTGGTTGCACAGATAATCAAACAAGTGCTGATGCTGTATTTGAAGGAAAAGCTAATGGCGCAATGACTTGGTCTTTATTAGAAGCATTAAAACAAACACCAACTTGTAGTTGGAGAGAACTAATTAAGACTATGCGCGATTTACTTAAGACATCTCAATTTACACAAATACCACAATTTTCATGTGGAACTTTTGAAAATATAGATACAACAATTTTTATTTAGATTATTTCTCTCTATTTGCCACAGTTTCAAAATCATCAACGCTATCATCATCGCGTTTATACTTAAACATTTCGAGAATAAGTGAGTTTTTTGTTATATGAGATTGGTAAAATAAAACATCAGTTGGTGTAATTTTTTCATCTTCTTCATCAAGTTGGTAATTTTTATTTAAAATATAACGAACCGCAAATGTTACATCAATTATTTGTGTTTTTAAAATGTCAATCAGTTTAACAGCATAAATATTATCCTTTAGTATCTCTCTATCATATTTATTATTATATAAATCTAACATGATATATAATAATTTATACTTTTAAATAGAAAAAAAATTTATATTTTAAAATTGTTTGTTTTCAGGAAATAAAAATCCATCTGTTTTTAAAATATGTTTTATATTTTCTTTCATGATTGGTCCATTAATAATTTTAATATTTTCAAAAATTTTAATATTAATATGTCCGTTATTTAAATCAAATATATTATAAATGTTGTTAAGAATTTCATTATCTTTAATATACTCTGTATTCTCGAGTAACCATTCATAAAATTCAATACTATTTTTACTTTTATGAAATTTTTTAAAATATTTTAATGTAGTGTATAGAGTAGGTGAATTTCTAGATTCGTCATTTAAACTATTGTAATCTGTCCCTGATAATACACAAATTTCTCTCAATTCCTTTTGAGTTATTCCCAAATTTTCAAGAATTCCTTTCATATCATAAATAACGGCAGTATGATTTAATAAGCTAAGATATCTTATAACTCGCGGACACCCATAAACAAACATGTCCATATCTTCACTTAAGCAAGCCCATACCTTTCCCTTTATTGTTAGCATAGCACATAACTCATCAGCTTCACCTGGTGCGTCATAATAAGTAGCGCCATATGATCTAATAAGTTCTTTGACATTTTCAATGTCAGTTTTATTAATATTTACAAATCGTCTTTTTAACATGTCCATATTATTAATTATATCTTGCTTTTCAATATCATCCATGTGATCATTATTAATTAATTTAGTTTTAAGTTTATTATATTCTTCTTCAGCTTCTTTTTTGTCCTGGCGTCGTTTTTTAAGTAGTTCCTTTTTTTCAGTAGGAGGTTTACCGTCAAAAACGAATATAGGAATTACATTATAATGTCTAAATATCGATAACATTAGATATATATTTTCAATCAATATATTTTCTGACGCGTATTTATACATATAAATGCTTATATCTACAGCAATCTTTTTACCAGATAAATCTGCTATAGATATAAACTTAATTGCTTCTCCTGCGTTCTCCTTAAAGAACCTATTTAAATGTTTAATTCCCATTGTTTATCCTTTTGTTTATTGTTTTGTTTGATATAATTAATTATATATTTAACTTTTTTTTTCAATTTTATTTTAAAGTGTAATTTACACCTTTGGACGTTTAAAACGGCGTTTTATTACAATAACAAATAGCTTTTTACTATATCTTCTTCTTCTTTCATATGGATAATCAATGACTTACAAAGAACATATTTTTCTTTTTCTGTGTAGGATTTAGTTATGCTTATATGGTTATGTTCTGTGAATGTGTTTTTTATATTTTCAACATGATTAAACATTTTCTCTTCTCTTTTTGAGTGACAATAAAGTGATTTTATAAAAGATGTAAATCTTGGTAAATGTATTTGTCTATTATCTTCAAAATCTTCTATAAATAAATGTGCTAAAATTGAAAACTTTTTATGAGATTTATACCATTTCAAATATGGTGTAGTTTTCCAAAATTCCATTTATACTAAATAAGCTATATATTATTAATTCGGCGTTTTAAATGTCCAAAGGTGTAAAATGTAATTTAAAATGTAAGTTAAATTAAAAAAATGATTTAAAATGAAATATAAATAATATTATTAATCTTAATAAAATGATATCTAAAATTTTGACGTTTCAAAATGAAAATAAAAATTGTTGTAAAAATCCAAATAAACATGGCATTGGAACGCCAACTCATTATTATATAAATAATAACTGTAAGTATTGTAAATGTGAAAAAATATATAAAATAAGTGTTATGAATCGTGTAACAGAATATTTTAATAAAATTTAGATAATTTATTTATAGTACAAAAATTATTAAAATGCTTTAATTAGGTCGCTAATGCTTTAATTAGGTCGCTAATGCTTTAACCTAATTCACAAATACTCATGCGTAAATTTGATAAAACATATGATAAATTGGTTTTTCTACTCTTTTTACGTAAATCATTTAAAAACTTTTTTGTATCTGTTATACCATTTAACATACTATTACTTTTGTAATGATTCTCTATAAATTTACAAAAATCGATTTGATTTTTTATAGTTTTTTTAAACTGTAAGAGTGAAAGGTTATTACTTTTACACCATGATAAAGAACCTTGATAATTATTTATTAGTACTGTTTTTATAACATAATATGATAACACGTTAGTTTTTTCCTTGTATAAGTTCTCTCTAAGTATACGACTACGATCTGTTTCTGAATACAAATCTTTGTATGTTAAACCCATAAAGTCTAGCGTTTTAACAAGCTGAAAGAAACTAAATGTTCTTTCAAAATTAATGAAGAATTCAGCATTAGAGAGAAAGTCTCCTATATCATTTTTATTCTTTAACGAGAAGAAGCTACAAAACAAGGCGTTCATTATTTCAGCCCAAAATTCTGTATATGCTTCATATAAGTTTACATTTGAATTTACCTTAAAAATATCTAAAATACATTTATGTGCGTTGTTATTGTTCATATCTGAAAAATCCAAAGCAAAATTATGAAATGTCTCGTGAATAAAAACCTTAAACCATTCTTCTTTTCTAAATACTACTATTTCCGAATCCTTTGGACACGTAGTTGTAAATGCTGTATTTACATTTATTTCATCAAGTATAAAAATATTAGAATTAGGAATTTTTTTTTCGAGAGAAGTAAAATATAAATATATAACCAATGAATTAGCACATTGTTTAGAGGCGTATTGATTCAATATATATAACCACATAATGATTGAATCGACGTGTTTATTATATGTCTCTATTTCTAACTCAACATTGTCATCTTCAACTATAAAATGTATCATGATATTTCTACCATAGAGTGAAAAATGATATGTAATTTCTGACATTGTTAGTTCATCAATGTGTTTACGTACCAATTCAGGGAAGCTATTTGAATTAAAATTTTGTGGTTTAGATATTTGTCCTGCTGTCAAAACTTTTTTAGTTGTAATAGTATAATATTTACCCTTTTGTCTTAAGTTATTTAAATATTTATAAGAATTTAATATATCATTATAAAGTTCATTAAGTATAATATCTGTATGTTTAGATTGTTTAATATTATTTATATGGTTATTTTTTGTAAAAAATAACATGAGTTGTTTACTATTTTTTGATAGCTTCATTTACTATATTGTTCTATTAATTTTTAATAAATTGTCTTAATATTTTTTTAAATGTAAAATATATATGGATATCTCAATAATTACAGTTTTAGCAATTATCCTGTTAATTTTAATTGTATTAAATCACATAACTATAGTTACATCTACTATATCAAGTAACGCTTCGTGTTCACAAACTTCGTTTGGATGTTGTCCAAATGGTGTTGACTCAAAAATAAATTATTATGGAACTAATTGTCCTAGTTATCAACCAGGTCCAGGTTATCAACCACAACCATATGTACCGCCGCAACCAGTTCCAGGTCCAAATCCAATAGGTGGTTGTGCGGGCACTAGATATGGATGTTGTCCAAATAATAATACTCCAAAAAATAATCAACAAGGTAGTAATTGTCTTTTAAAATAAATAATCGTTAATTAAATAAAAAAAAAATATTAAGACATAATATTAATATGTCTACTGTTCAAAAAAAAAAGAAGACAGCAAAAGGTAAAGATACAATAGAAAATATTGTTAATCAACCAATTGTAAACACTGTTGTAGAAGAAACAGTATCTCTCATTGAATCTACTTCAATAATTCAACAAGAAATTTTAGAAGAAGAAATTTTAGAAGAAGAAATTTTAGAGAAGGAACCACTTTTAGATGAAGTTTCAATTTTATCAGAAATTAAAGAAAAAATTAAAGAAGAAATTAAAGAAAAAATTGACGAAGTTATTACCATTCAAATTCCAAAAAATTTAATTGAACTTGTTAAGGAAGAAATAAAGCAAAAAACTCACATACTAAATAAGGAATATATTGATATCTTAAATAGTTTGGTAAATATTTCACCTAATTTATTAGATGATATTGAAAATGCAATGTTTGAAATCATGAAAGATGGAAAAATTGACTCAAATGATATTCCATATTTAATTACTATAATTCAAAAACTTTATGAATTTATGTTTAGTTTAAAGATAGAAAAAATATCTACCGAAAAACGTTCTGCTATCTGTGCAGAAGTAATTAAATTTATCGTTCACGTTTTAATTAAAGAGAAAAGAATAAAAGTTGATCCAAGCAAACAAGACGCGTTTTTAAGTCAATTTAATGCCTTAATGGATTCATGTGTTTCATTATTGAGTTTACAGTCAGAATTAATATCAAAAGGATGCTGCTCTTGTTTTTTCAGTAAGAAATAAATAATTTATTTATTATACAAATAATATATAATAAATGAATTTACACCATTGAAGATTTAAAGTGGGACAAAACCCAGTAAAAATCAACAAGGTTTGCCTATTTCAAGGCATATAAATTTTTGGTTTTACTGGTTCGTCTAAAGTTGATAAATTACAGGAACGATTGCTTCTTTATAAATTTTTTATTTATAATTATATAATATAAACCATGACCGCAAAAACAAGAAAAAATAAAACTTCTAAAAAAAGAATGTCAAAACTACATATATGGGCTCATAAAAGACCATGGAAAGTTACCTATCGTAATAAAAATGGTGAAAAAACTGTAAACATATTAAAAAATGGAACAAAGAAAAATAATTTATTAAAACAAATTGAAAAAGACAATTTACACATATATGGTATAAATAATTTAACAGATAGGCAAATAGTAGTTTATAAAAATAAGGGTGCTTTAAAATAACATAATTTGTCCCATTTTAAATCTTCAAGAGTGTAAAATATTCAGAAAAAAAATCAAATTTGTATAATAAATATGTAAAATTTAATTATGACATGTTCGAAACATCAGAACCTACAGAATCAATTACAATATATAAACCTACATATAATCCTACATCTCAAAATAAAATATTAAATAATACATGTACTTGTAATGTAGAAAGAAAATACAATGAAAATATATTAATAATAACAACAAGCATTACAACGTCATTTTCCTTTATGTTATTTTTATTATTAATATGGTATAAATACTTTTATAAAAAAAAAGTATTTACTTATATTTATAATAATGAAACCAATTCAAACTTTGGTATAGAATATGGCAATTCTTAAATTTCATTACGTTTAATTTTATCACGAATTAACATAAGTTCATCAAATACAATAGGCTCTGAACCTTTTGAAAAATGCGTTAACTTGGCGTCTTCTGTAGCCAATAAAAGTCTTTTTAAATCTTCATTTTGTGTAAATTTAGCAAACTGAGCGTTATACATTTCTCTTGATTGTCTTTTTCCAAAGAAATCCGAATCACCTGTTACTTCAATTGGTCTTAAAAGTTCACCTTTTAATTTACCAGTTTTACCTCCAGCAGCTTTAGCCAATGCCGGGTCCTTAGATAAATCTGTCCCAGAATCAAGAGAGAAACTCAAATAGAATTCAGGATGCGTCTTTTTGAATTTAGAACCTTGATAATAGTGCTCAACTGATGCCCATTGATGATTATCAAGAGAGAAAGGTTGTACCCAAAAGTTGGATAGCTTCTTACGCCAATCTGGTATAATAGCTAATTCAGAAAATTCCTTCATTCTTTCATTAGGAATTTTCTCTCCGCTACCCTTTCCTGGAAGTGGTTTTCCAACAGACTTTGAGTAAAATTGTAATACAATATCGTCATTATATAAACCTCTTAATTTACTTTCAGTTATATCTTCATACTGAGCTTCTTTAATAATAGTTTTAGTTGTTCCAGCTTTAAACTTTTGAAAATCTGGAATAATAGCAAACGGACCAGCATTTTTTTCCATACATTTTTCAGCAATCATCTTCTTTATATCATATGGTATTTCAGAAAATTTAAATATCATTTTTTTCTTATACCCAAGAAGTTTATAATGATCCCCTGTGTGGTCAATCATAATATAGAATTCAGGTGTAAATCTTCCACGTTGTTCCAAAATAGTATCATTTAGTTGACCACATTGTAATACATTTTTAGTATCACCTGCTTTATATAATTCACTTGACATAACAACAAACTTAATATTAAGAATTCTTTCTAATGTAGATATAGCCCATGTATCTGCCCAAAAGTCACACTTTTTAATTTCAATTTTAAATGCTTCTAATGTATCAACTTTTTTCATAAATTTATATTCCTTTAACATTTGAGTAGTAATTTTTTTCTCCTTGATAAGTTTGTCATGTTCTTCTTTTACTTTTTTAGCCTCACTTGAAATCATTTTCTGTTCATTTCTGTCAATAACTTCAGTAAATCTTTGGTTCAATAATGTATATTCGGTTTCTAACTCTTTAATTCTGTTGGTATCTCTAACTAGTGATGCGTTATACATATCATATAGTTCTTTATAATTTAAAAAAATTTTATCTGTTGCTTCGGTTGATAATTTTTTTCTTAATTTATGTACTGATGTTTGTTGTGCTATACTTGAAAAAGCATCTCTAATAGTTGCGAATAAACAGTCTCCGCCAGCTTCATTATCTACAATAGTATAATTTGTATTTTTCATAAATTTTTCTATCCAGGTATCCTTTTGACTTTCATGATATTTTTCTCTGTAATCCTTTGCTTGTTTTTTAGTTTCTTCTTTTAACAAGGGTGGTAATGGAACTCCCTTAGTGATTATAAAAATATCTTCTCTCTCCTTTGGTATTTCATAATATTCATTATAATCAATCTCTTCCTCTTCTTCTGATTCAGTGAGTTCGCCTTCTTCTTTATCAACGCCTTCAATTCTTCTAAGAGGTAGATCCGGTTTTAAATGAAGTTTAGTTATATATTCTTTAGTAGCAAATGAATATACTAACGGTTCTTCCATTTTTTCTACATCAAGATTATTAAAATCATCCAAATAACTCAAATAATCAGATGCTTTTATTTCATAAACACCAATTTGAACAACTTTATTATTATATTTAACTAAATAAATGGGAAAATATATTATATTTTTATCTTCAAATGTATTTTTTGCATTTCCAATAGCCACAATTACATCAATTTCTTTTATTTCCAATTGATATAAATTAGCTTCCGTTTTTAAATCTCCCGAATCCACACTTTTTAGTTCAGGATAACTTACATCGCTATTTAGTTTTGATAATACCATTTATATTTTATTGTAATATTTTATATTTAATACAAATACAAAATATTTTATATTTATTTACCATAATAAAAATTTCTTCATAAATTTATCATTTTTAATTTCATTTATATAAAACCACATATTTTGTCTTTTGAATACAATATCAGCATTATTTAAGTCACATTCAAATGAAACCAGAATTTCAATAATTTGATCTTTATTGCATTTATTAGTTTTTAATTCCTTAGCAAACCCGTAATAATCGCAAATTACTAGTAACTCCTTAACAGTAAAATTTTCATTATAATTTATCATTGTTGGAACGGTTAAATCATTATTAAATTCATTATTTTCTATTTCAGATATAAACTCTTCAATATTTATTTCTTCTTCTTCTCGGGTTTCAATTTCTTCAATACAATAAGAAATTGCGACATTTTGTTCGTTATAATTATTATTGTTTGACATTATTTAAATACAGTTAACTATTTAAATAATATTTAAAAAAAATGTTTATATATTTTTATAAATTACATATCAATTAAATCCATAAACTTGAACAATGCCTTATTTGTTAGACTCTTATAGTCCTTTACTTTACTCTTAGCAATTTTTTCAATAACTTCATTAATTGTAAACCCATCAATTTGTTCATAGTTATCTCCGTCATCATGATCATAAATATCCTTTTTATATAAAATTGCTATAGTTTCAATCAGTTCATCTACTTCATTCTTTTTATCTTCTATAGAAATGAATGTGTAAATTTGATCTAATAGATTTCTAGTAATTAACATTATTTGAACTTTATCAATAATACCGTTAATCATTAGATTTAAATAGAATGATGCCAACGCCTTTCTCTTTTCATTAGATTTATTAATTTCACAAAATTTGTCATAATTTACCTTAGGATCAACATATTCAATAATATTAAATAGATCAACAAACTTCTTAAAGTTGTTCTCGAATGTATTTTTCAATGTATCATACTTACCTGACAACTCAGAATATAAATCAGCATACATTTTAGAATAAAATCTGTTAGTAGAAGCAATGTCGAAAATAATAGAACTAACGCGAATCATTTCCTCGTCAGTAATATTTTCTAATATTAAATTATCAATAATATCAATAATTTTATTACGCATATCACTATAGTTTTTATCAGACATTTTATTTAAATTAACACGAATGTTATCAATTTGAGTATCAATACCAGTTTTTTCTTCAATTTTAGTAGTCTGAAATGTTCTCAATTGATCCCAATCTTCATCATTAACAACTTCATTGGCTTTACCTCTTCGTTTTTTATTTCCACCACCACCACCATTAGTAGTAGACTCTTTAACATACGTAGTTGGCTCAACTTTCATAGGATTTTCCCTCTTTTGAAAAACTGGAGTTTTAATATAATCAGGTGAACCTACTTCTGACGATAAATTTGAAATACTCGCAAGAGTTTCATCGGGTAATTTATATTCAAATCCTTGATATAATATTTCGTTAATTTTTTCAAGAGTATATACGTTTTTCATTGTTTTTGCCATTCTGTTATGTATTATAATACATAATGTATTATTTATATCAATTTTTTATTAAATATAATAATATTTGTAAATACGCTTAAATAGATATAGACATACTATACTATAAATGTCAACTACAGATTCTGAAGTTATTGAAGCGCACGATGTAAACGATGTGGTATTGGACCCTTCGTTTAAAATTAATTCATGGGATGAATTAGAAATAAATTCCTTGTTATTAAGAGGAATTTATTCTTATGGGTTTGAAGTTCCAAGTATAATCCAACAACAAGCTATTAAGCCTCTAATCATGGGAAAGGATATTGTTATTCAGGCACAATCAGGAACAGGCAAAACAGCTACCTTTACTATTGGAGCATTAGCTAATGTAGATGTATCAGATAGCAATACCCAAGTTTTAGTTTTATCTCCTACAAAAGAACTAACCATTCAAACAGCAAAGGTTTTTATAGGGTTAGGGAGTATGATGGAAGGATTAAGAGTTCAAACACTATATGGAGGTTCAATTATTGAAGAAGGTAGTTCTTTTTCAAATAAGAAAACACCACATGTTATTTGTGGATGTCCTGGTAGAGTATTTGATATGATGCGTCGCAGTAAAATCTCATGTAAAAAAATTAAACTAATAATTCTTGACGAAGCAGATGAGATGTTATCTGCCGGGTTTAAGGAACAAGTTTACAGTATTTTTCAATATTTTAATAGCAATATTCAAGTAGCTTTAGTAAGTGCTACTCTTCCTGATAGTATAAATGCTATTGTTGATAAAATTATGAGAAATCCTGTTAGAATTAGTGTTAAACGTGAAGCATTAACATTGGAAGGTATTTCACAATACTATGTTGCTGTAGATGATGATAGGCAAAAGTACGCAACGTTAAAAGATTTGTATAGTTTAATTTCTATAAGTTCAAGCATTATTTATTGTAACAGTGTAAAACGCGTTCAAGATTTATATGAAGCTATGAAGGAAGATGACTTTTCTGTATGTCGAATTCATAGTGGTATGGATAAAGAAGAGAGAGCGACATCTTTTGAAGATTTTAGGGTTGGACGATCTCGTGTATTAATTTCTTCAAATGTTACTGCCAGAGGTATTGATATTCAACAAGTTAGTGTTGTAGTCAATTTTGATATACCTAAATGTGTAAACATATATCTTCATAGAATTGGACGATCTGGTCGTTGGGGTAGAAAGGGAGTCGGAATTAATTTGATTACTAGACGTGATGTACCTAAGTTGAAAGAAATTGAACAATATTATTCAACTCAAATTTCTGAAATGCCTGGTAATCTTGATTTCATGAAGGGAAAATAAAAAACATTCGTTAAAAAATTTCATTATATTTCTATTATAAATTTAAATATAATGAAAACTGAAGATTCTACTATAGTTTGTAAAATTAATGATTATTTTAACATGCCAATATCTTA
>Ga0209443_1000568_pt1 | contig 24889 bp, 17 predicted proteins | sample LauGreBMM110DCMD_2_FD_187571 | JGI IMG/M metagenome (GOLD analysis project Ga0209443, IMG submission 187571) | Freshwater lake microbial communities from Lake Michigan, USA - Su13.BD.MM110.DCMD (SPAdes) (version 2) | ecosystem: Environmental > Aquatic > Freshwater > Lake | place: Lake Michigan... | reverse complement strand
AAAAATATATTTGATTTTGCGTTTATCAATGAATAAAGCCAACAAACAAAGGAAGAAAACTACAGCTCCTATATACGCTGGAGCAGCAACAATAGGTTGGTCTCCCCAATAAGCAGGCATACTTGAAACAAAATCTTTCGCTTGGTCTTCGGGCACACTTTTTCCAATTAGGAATTCGTACATTTTAGTATCTGTTCCTATATTTTCACCATTGGAACCACCAAAAATTCGAGGTGAAATCAAGTTGAAACTTTCCGCAATTCCGTAACTGTATTCGGTGATGTATTCGTGGGACATTGCATTATCGGAAACACTTTTGGAACCGTCTGGACTGTATGTTAATTCGCTTTTGCCTCTAGTACTGTATTTTGCATATTCGGCTGTAGCCAATAAATTAGTAGCATTCGCGCCAATGGCTAAAATTCCTGCAATTGCAAAAACTCCCAACGAATAAAATAAGGTTTTGAAATCCTTTTCTTTGATATAATTATAAATGTAATAAAACGAAATTATTAAAATTAAAAACAACAAATAATACGTCATTTGAAAGTGATTCGCATTAATTTCTAAAGCTGCAGCTATCATCGTCAGCAATCCGCCAACAAGAAATCTGCGTTGGAAAACCAATAGAACTCCTGCAACAACTAACGGCATATAGGCAATAGCGTGTGCTTTTGCATTATGTCCAACACCCAAAATAATTATCAAATAGGTTGAAAAACCAAAGGCCAATGCGCCGAAAAAGGCTTTCAAAGGATCCGTTTTTAACACTAATAAAAGAATATAAAACCCTAAGAAATAAAGGAATAAATAATCGGCTGGTCTTGGCAAAAATCGTAAAGTAGCATCTAATTTATTGATATATTCGTGGGGATAATTCGCCCCCAATTGATACGTTGGCATTCCTCCAAATGCAGAGTTAGTCCAATACGGTTCAGCGTTTTCAGTAGCGCGGAAATCATTTTGTTCCTTAGCCATTCCTGTATATTGAGCAATATCGGATTGCGCAATTTTCTTGCCTTGAAGAACGGGATAAAAATATAATAGGGAAATTAAAATAAAACCAAAAACGGCAATAACGTGAGGATAAATTCTTTCTAAACTTTTCATTTTTTATTTTTAGATGACTGTAAAAGTAAAAAATAAATTAAACAAATCTGAATTTAAAAAAGCAAATGCATCCTGCGACTATTCTATTTCTTCAAAATCAACATATTCGCCTACTTTTTTAGTTTCACGAGGTTTTGAAGCTGATGCAGTATTGGAAACTTTTTCCTCTTGGTTGTTAGGATTTTGTTGGTTTTGGTATTGTTTTTGAAAATTTTGACCTGCTTTTTCAACTACTTTTTTCACCATTATTGGCAAAAGCAAACGCGCCAAAAACTTAAAAACATAATAAAACATTAATATGTAGCAAATAGTTTCAATAAAACCTGAAAAAGAAGCCGTTTCCATAATCAAAATAATTTATACAAAAATAATAAATCAAAATACAAATTACGTAACAATTTTAAAATATGATTCTTAAATAAATAATAAATTATGGTACATTTGAGTTGAAATATATTTAAAACCAAAATTATGACTAGAAGCACTATTTCTTTTATAATAATAGCAGTACTTACAACAACAATATTGAATGCACAATTTACAGATGTAATAAATTCTAATCGCCCAGGACAATCAATGGCGGCATTTTCAGTAGGAAAAACAGTAATTCAAGCTGAAATGGGTTTTTACGGAAGTATTGAAAAACATGACCTTTTGGGTTATGAAGCGAAAGGAGTTGGTTCTGATTTAAACCTACGTTACGGCGCATTTTTAGAACAATTAGAATTTAATCTCGATTTGCAATATCAAAATGACACCTACAAAACTGATTTTGAAAGTTACAGAAGAAAATCCTTCAAACAAACAACTTTAGGAGCGAAATACTTGATTTATGACCCAAATAAAAACTATGAAAAAAAAGTAAATGTATATAGTTGGAAAGCAAATCATAAATTTAGTTACAGAAATCTAATTCCTTCGGTTGGGATTTATGCAGGATTAAATGTCAATTTGTCAAAAAATGAATTTTCATTTCCTACTGATCCTAAAATTAGCCCAAAAGCCATGTTGATTACTCAAAATCAATTTGGAAAATTTGTTTTTGTAACAAATATAATAGCTGATAAAATTGGTACTGACTATCCTTCCTATGGATATGTTTTGACTTTAACTAGAGGTTTTACGCCAAGATGGACAGGATTTATAGAGACTCAAGCCTATATGAGTGATTTTTATGCTGACAATGTAGCTCGTGGTGGCGCGGCATTTTTAATTCAAGAAAATATTCAAATTGATGCTAATTTATCCGTAAATTTCAAAAATACCCCTTCCCATTTTGTAGCAGGAATTGGAATTTCTTGGCGTTTTGATGATAATTATAATGAAGTAATGCTAAGAACTCCTAAAGACAAATCTGAAAAAGATAAAAAAGGAACAGGTAAAAAAGAAAAAGATAAAAGCAAAAAACGAGTTGATGAAGTTCCAGCTTCAAAAGTCAAATAAAATATGATTACAATAAAAGAAGCGATAACAAAAAAAGAGCTAACAGAATATATAAAATTCCCATTTTCATTATATAAAAATAACGAATTTTGGGTACCGCCAATTATTGCCGATGAATTAGAATCGTTTGATAAAACCAAAAATCCAGCTTTCGAAAACGCAGAAGCTTATTTTTATTTGGCATATAAAAACAATCAAATAGTCGGAAGAATTGCTGCTATTATCAATTGGAGCGAAGTCAATGAGCAGCAAAAAAAGAAAGTCCGTTTTGGTTGGTTTGATGTTATTGACGATATCGAAGTTACAAAAGCACTACTTGAAAAAGTATATGAATTGGGACTGAAAAACAATTTAGAACACGTGGAAGGACCAATGGGATTTTCCAATTTAGATAAAGTTGGCGTGCTTACAGAAGGTTTCCACCAATTAGGAACTATGATTACGTGGTACAATCATCCGTATTATGCGACTCATTTTGAACAATTGGGTTACGTTACTGAAAAGGAATATTTAGAAAACAAATTCCCTTTTGAAAATGTAAAATTGGAGTATTTCGACAAAGCCCAGGAATTAATAAAAAGAAGGTATCAACTCAAAGCGCTTAATTTCAAAAAGACCAAAGATGTCATGCCCTATGTGGATAAAATGTTTGATTTATTCAATGCGTCGTATGCCAGTTTATCTTCATTTGTTGCCATTTCTGATATTCAAAAAGAGTATTTCAAGAAAAAATACATCAGTTTTATAAACCCCGAATACATCAAATTTGTAGAAGACAAAGAGGGAAATTTGGTTGCTTTTGCCATTGTAATGCCCAGTTTTTCTAAAGCCTTGCAAAAAGCAAACGGGAAATTATTCCCTTTTGGATTCTTGCATTTAATAAATGCTCGGAACAATAGCAAAGAGGTAACTTTTTATCTCATTGGTGTGCATCCTGACTATCAAAACAAGGGCGTTCACGCCATAATTTTCAAAGAATACCATACTACTTTTACCAAAAAAGGAATTCAAAATTGCATCCGAACACCAGAATTAGCAGACAATCACGCCATTCATTTGCTATGGAAAAACTTTGACCCAAAAATCATTTGCCGAAGAAAAACGTTTAGAAAAAATCTTGAAAAAGAGTAAACAGTGGTCAGTTTTTAGTAGTCAGTTGAAAAAGATAGAGTAATGAAAGTGACTTATAGGCATCAAAAAAAAATCCACTCGCAAAAACGAATGGATTTTAAACTTTAAACTTTAAACTTTTTTTATTTAAGCATCCAAATCAACCGTAGTTCTATCTGCAATTTCTTTATACGTACCGTTTTCTAATTTTTCCCGTATCGCTTCAAAAGCCGTCAACGTTTCATCTACATCCGACAAAGTATGCGAAGTTGTTGGGATCATTCGCAACAAAATTATCCCTTTGGGAATAACCGGATAAATCACAATCGACAAGAAAATTCCGTAATTCTCTCTCAAATCATTCACCATAATCATTGCTTCAGGAACACTTCCTTCAAGGTAAACTGGTGTAATACAAGTATTTGTATCGCCAATATTAAATCCTTTTGCCTTCAATCCGTTTTGTAATGCATTCACATTCACCCATAATTTATCTTTAATTTCAGATGAATTACGCAACAATTCCAATCGTTTCAAAGAGCCAATAGTTTGAATCATCGGCAACGCTTTGGCAAACATTTGAGAACGCAAGTTGTACTTTAAATAATCAATTATCTCTTTGTCAGCAGCTACAAATGCACCAATATTCGCCATCGATTTTGCAAAAGTCGAAAAGTAAATATCAATTTCATCTTGAACTCCTTGCTCCTCACCTGCTCCAGCACCTGTTTTTCCAAGTGTTCCAAAACCGTGCGCATCGTCAACTAATAATCGGAAATTGTATTTTTTCTTCATTTCAACAACCTCTTTCAACTTCCCTTGTTGCCCTCGCATTCCGAAAACACCTTCAGTAATAAAAAGAATTCCACCACCCGTAGTTTCCGCTAATTTTGTGGCACGTTGCAGGTTTTTTTCCATACTTTCCACGTCGTTATGACGATAGGTAAAACGCTTTCCACTATGCAAACGAACCCCGTCAATAATACAAGCGTGCGCATCTACATCATACACAATCACATCATTTCTCGTCACCAAAGCGTCAATAGTTGACATAATTCCTTGGTAACCAAAATTCAATAAATAGGCAGATTCTTTCATTACAAAAGCCGCCAATTCTTGTTCCAATTGTTCGTGATATTTCGTGTGTCCGCTCATCATTCTTGCTCCCATCGGGTACGCAGCACCAAATTCAATGGCAGCATCAGCATCTGCTTTTCGGACTTCTGGGTGATTCGCAAGACCTAAATAATCGTTCAAACTCCAATTCAAAATGTCTTTTCCTTGAAATTTCATTCTCGGTCCTAAATCTCCTTCTAATTTTGGAAACACAAAATAACCTTCCGCCTGAGAAGCCCATTTTCCTAAAGGCCCTTTATTGTTTTGAATTCTTTCGAATAAATCTTTTACCATCTTGTATTTTGAAAAAATTATTAATCTTTAAGTGCTACAAAAATAAATATTTCTACCTTAATAAAGTACTTAATTTCTAATTTTTTTAGGAGCTACCTGCCTGACAGCAGTCAAGTTTCCAGCTATCCATTGCAATCTGCTCTAAATAGCGCAGGATTTCCATTTCTATCTGGGCTAGGGCATCCAATTAATGAGAAACTTTGTACCTTTGATTTAAATTGCTCAAAGTCAATACCATTGATAATCGCAATTTCAATACTAATACAATAACAAATGAATCAAAATAAAGAATTAAAACTCGCTGTTCTTATAGACGCCGACAACGTTCCCTACAGCAATGTAAAAGGAATGATGGAAGAAATCGCAAAATACGGAACACCAACAACCAAACGTATTTACGCCGATTGGACAAAGCCAAATGCCAACGGTTGGAAATCGGTTTTGTTAGAACACGCCATTACTCCTATTCAACAATACAGTTATACCGTAGGGAAAAACTCCTCGGATTCCGCAATGATTATCGACGCAATGGATTTATTATATTCCGATAAAGTCGATGGTTTTTGCATTGTTTCCAGTGATTCCGACTTCACCCGTTTGGCAATTCGCTTGCGAGAATCAGGTATGAAAGTCATTGGAATTGGAGAAAAGAAAACACCAAATTCCTTCATAGTTGCCTGCGACCGTTTTATTTATATCGAAGTTTTACAAGGAGCCGTTCCAAAGAAAGCACCAAAACAAGCCACTACAAATACCAAAAAAATAGTGGGTAAAGAACTTGTCGAAAACGAAGTAACCGAAAAAGAAGCTGTTCAAAAAATAGATTTACAAACCATCGAACTAATCGAAGCCACAATCGAAGCCATTTGCGACGACGATGGTTGGGCATTCCTTGGCGATGTTGGAAACCTAATTGTAAAGAAAAAACCCGAATTCGATCCAAGAAATTATGGTTTCAACAAATTAACTCCAATGCTAAAATCCCTAACCGGCATCCTAGAAATCGATGAAAGAGATTCTGACAAAAAAGGAATCAAACACGTATTTGTGAGATTACGGTTTAGTTAGAAAAGAGTCTAAAGTCGAAAGTCTTAAAGTCTTAAAGTCGAACGGAGACGGAAAGATAAAAGACAAAGAGATGAAAATGGGTTATTCGATTATTGGTTGATGCGATTATTCGAGAGTCTAAAATCGGTAAAAAAAATGTCAAATGTCTTATCAAATGTTTAAAAAAAATGCCTCGAAAATTTTGCGAGGCATTTAAATTTATATAATCTATTGAATTATGAGTTGTGCTCTTCTTCAATTCTTTTGTGTTCTGCAGCAGAAATAGTATCTACTAATACTGGCGTTGCAATAAACAATGAAGAATAAGTTCCTACTACAATACCTATTAACATGGCGAAGATGAATCCTCTGATAGATTCTCCACCAAATACAAACATAATCAACAATACCAAAATCATCGTTAATGAGGTATTGATAGTTCTTGACATCGTAGAATTAATAGATTGGTTCACAATAGAATTGAAATTTCCTTTTGCTTTACCACCTAAATACTCACGAACTCTATCAAATACAATAACGGTATCATTCATAGAATATCCAATTACTGTTAGAATCGCTGCGATAAAGTGTTGATCTATTTCCATTCCAAATGGCATGTATTTCCATAATAAAGAGTAAATACCCAATACGAAAATAACGTCATGCGCAACAGCAGCAATAGCTCCTAAACTGTATTGCCATTTTCTGAAACTGATAAATAAATACAAACAAACAATAAGCATTGCTCCAATTACAGCCCAATAAGAGTTTGTTTTGATATCATCAGCCACTGTAGGACCCACTTTTGAAGCTTGAAGTATTCCTAATTTCTTACCATCATAACTGTTAACGAATTTATCGTAAGTCATATTGGCATCGAAATGTTTTTTCAAGTTATCATATAAAATTTGGTTTACTGCTTGGTCGGCTTCAGTTCCTGCTTCATCCACTTTATATTTAGTAGTGATTTTTAACTGGTTGTCTTTACCAAAGATTTTAGCTTCGGCACTTCCTTCAAAAACTTTAAGCAATTCTTCTCTCACTTCTGAGGCAGCAATTGGTTTTTCAAAACGCACTTGGAATGTTCTTCCTCCAACGAAATCTACCCCTTGATTCAATCCATTTGTAGAAAGTGAAATAACACTCACTACAACCACTAAACTTGAAAAGATATACGTGTATTTTTTTACTCCTAAGAAATCAAAATGGAAGTTTGTAAAGAAGTTTTTAGAGAAACCTGTAACGAAAGATAATTTATTACCTCTGTTTACGCTCCAATCCAATAATATTCTTGTGATGAAAATTGAAGTAAATAAAGATGTTGCTATACCTATTAATAATGTAGTTGCAAAACCTTGAATTGGTCCTGTTCCAAAAATCAATAAAACCGCACCCGTTAAAACGTGTGTTACATTCGCATCAACAATAGAACGCATCGCGCCTTTCCAACCAAATGACGCTTTAATGGCATCATCAATTGTTTTCCCAGCACGCAATTCTTCTTTCGCCCTTTCATAGATAATGATATTCGCATCTACCGCAGTTCCCATTGTTAAAACGATACCTGCAATTCCTGGCAATGTAAGAACAGCACCCAAACTTGCTAAAATACCAAATAAGAAAAGTAAGTTGATTGCCAAAGCGATGTTTGCATATAAACCTGATTTACCATAGTAAACCATCATCCAAAGTGATACAATTAACAAACCTATAATTGCTGAATTTGTACCGTTATCAATAGCTTCTTGACCTAGAGATGGCCCTACCACTTCTGATTGAACAATTTCTGCAGAAGCTGGCAATTTACCTGCTCTTAATACGTTGGCTAAATCTTTGGTTTCTGTAATATCAAAGGCACCTGTAATTTCAGATCTTCCTCCTGAAATTGGACCGCTTGAAACTCCTGGAGCTGAATAAACAACATCATCCAATACTATAGCAATATTGCTTTTTTGTGTAAATGCTTTTCCTGTTAATTCTTCCCATGCTTTTGCCCCTTGACCACTCATTTGCATTGTTACCGCAGGTTTTCCCATTTGGTCAAATGAATCTTTAGCATCAGTTACAACGCCACCGCTCATCGCAGCTTGATTGTCTCTGTTTCCTTTTAAAGCGTATAATTCAACAGTTTCAACAGATTTTTTTGTTTTTTCATCAATAGTAGTCGATGGTTTTCCCCATATGAATTTAGCGTAACGCTTGTCTGAAGGCAATAAAACTCTGATGTCTTGTCTTTTGAAATAACTGTTAATTACAGCAGTATCTTTTGGAGCAACAACTCCTAAAACTGGTCCACCACCTTGAGATACAAATTTATCTAACAAAGGATTACTTCCTTCTTTATCAGCAACAGTATCTTTTGTTTTATCAGTCAATAAAGTATCAATCCCTGTTTTTACAGTTTCTTTTACTTTTATTGCCCCTTTTTCAGTTAATTTCAAAGCATTATTAGTAGCCATTAAGAAATTACCTAATTCATCTATTTTGTAGGTTTCCCAAAATTCTAATTGTGCTGTACTTTGCAATAATTTTTTTATACGATCCACGTCTTTAGCACCGGGAAGTTCCACTAAAATTCTTCCTGATTCTCCTAATTTTTGAATGTTAGGTTGTGTTACACCAAATTTATCGATACGTTTTCTCAATACTTCAAAAGCACTTTCGATAGACTCATCAACTTTTCTTCTGATGACTTTCTTAACCTCGTCGTCAGTATTTTTGAAGTTTACCTCGTCACCTAATATTTTATTAGCAAAAACATCTGGAGAAGATAATTTAATTTTCCCATCAGCTGCTTTTTCAAATTCAGCAAAAAAGACATCTAAATAGTCTTGATTTCCTTGTCTGTTTTTACTTGCTTCCGCCAATGCTTGGTTGAAAACAGGATTTTTAGAATTATTAGATAATCCTTTGATAATATCTTTCACAGAAATTTGAAGCTGAACATTTATTCCACCTTCTAAATCCAATCCTTTATTGATTTTTTTGTCTTTTACTTCATTGTAGGTAAAATCTGAAAAACCAAGATTAAATACTTTTTCTTTTCCAATGGAATCTAGGTATTTTAATTCTTTTTCTGAATTACCGTTAGCATACGATTTGGCATCACTTTCTATTTTGTGAGATACGAAAGTAAATGAAAGTTGGTAAATGCTTACCAATGCAAATAAAATTGCGAAAAATTTAATAAGTCCTCTATTCTGCATTATTACTATAATTAATTAATTTTTATTCTGTTTTTGCTTATTTAAATGTTAAAAACAAATAAAATTTTTATTATTTTAAATAAATAACAATAAATTTATTTATGCTCAATATTTTTTAGCAGACAAATATATAATTATCAATGAGATTAACCAATTATTTGTTGATTAATCTAAAAAAAAAGACTGCATTTTTTTTGCAGTCTTTTTTCAAAGTTGTATTACTATTTATGCTAAAACCGACTTAAGATCGGCATTCATATTACGAACTGCATCAGCACTTTTCGCAAATAATGCTTTCTCAGCATCGTTTAATTTGATTTCCAAAATTTCTTCAATTCCGTTTTTACCTATAATACAAGGTACACCAATGCAAATATCACTTTGACCGTATTCACCTTCTAATAGCACAGAACAAGCAATCATTTTTCGTTGGTTGTTCAAAATACTATCTACTAAATACGCTACAGAAGCTCCCGGCGCATACCAAGCTGAAGTCCCTAAAAGTCCCGTTAACGTAGCGCCACCAACCATTGTTGCAGCCGATACTTTATCTAATTCTTCTTGAGAAAGAAATTCAGAAACTGGAATACCATTATAAGATGCTAAACGAGTTAGTGGAATCATAGTTGTATCACCGTGACCACCAATAACCATTGCTGAAATATCATTTGAAGGCGTCTTCAAAGCTTGTGATAAATAAAACCTAAAACGAGAACTATCTAAAGCACCGCCCATTCCAATAATTCTGTTTTTAGGTAAACCTGTAGCTTTCAAAGCTAAATAAGTCATTGTATCCATTGGGTTTGAGACTACAACAACGATTGTATTTGGAGAAAATTTTAATACATTTTCAACTACTGTTTTTACAATCCCAGCGTTAATACCAATTAATTCTTCACGAGTCATTCCTGGTTTTCTTGGAATCCCCGAAGTAATAACTACAACATCACTATTCGCTGTTTTAGAATAATCATTTGTAACTCCCGAAACTCTTGTATTAAAACCAGTATTAGTAGCACATTGCATGATATCCATGGCCTTACCTTCAGCAAAACCTTCTTTAATATCCAATAATACTACTTCACTTGCAATTCCTCTATATGAAATTGCGTCTGCGCAAGATGCTCCCACATTTCCTGCTCCAACTATTGTAACTTTCATTTGTATTGTTTTTATTATGTGTTAAAACTCGTATTGTAATGCTATATTTGAGTTTACAAATTTACCAAAAGCAAAGGTAGATTGTAAATACATTTTGTTAATTTTATACCTACAAGATATTTCTCCTAAATAATTATATTTAGTTTTGTAAATTTCTTTTAACCTTTCATTAAATAATGATTGTGTTGGAATTGATTGATTTGGCGGAACATCGCCCGTAAATTTATATTTCACATCACTCACATTTAATATTATTCCCGTAGCAAATTCAAATTTATTATATTCTTTTGAAGCATTAAATTGAAGTTGCCAAGTATCAACTAATCCCGAAATTCTATTAATTCCTAAGGTTCCAATACTAGTTTGAGGATCAATAAAATCGAAGCTAATATTTTCATTTGAATAACAAACTAATCCAGCAAGATTAATCTTTTTGGCTTGCAATACTTTAAAATATTGATCGAAATTGTGTTTGACGCCAAAACCATATACTTGATAATCTCCCTTTTTTAAATCTGTTTTCGGGGCGTATTTCACAACCAACTCTGCTCCAAACCATAGTGCAACAGAAACTGAAAAATGAGGATATAAAACAACTTCTTCATTTACTCCTTCTGGTGTTTTTAAGCTCACAGGGGTTGTACCTAAAATCCCAATCAAATTTACTTGATTGTTATTTCCTAAAGCTGACGGAACTGTCGCCGAACTTGCATTTTCAATATTAAAAAAAGTAAAATCAGAATTATTAATAACGAATTGTCGGTCCTTATTAGGAACTAAAAAAGCATTGAAATGAATTCCTAAAGTTACATCCCAAATTTTTCTTTTTTTTGGTGAAATCATCCAACCAGATGTGGCTTGATAAATTGCAGCATCGGCAGCTGGAGTGATGTATTTGTTAGAAAAAAATAACGCATCATTTATGAGATGTCCCAAATCCTCCAACTCTTCTGCTGTTTGAGAAAACGAAATATTTGAAATTAATAAAAATAGAAAAAATAACTTTTTCATTAACTAGGCATCAATATTGGCATATACCGCATTTTTCTCGATAAATTCTCTACGTGGTGGTACTTCGTCACCCATTAACATAGAGAAAACTCTATCGGCTTCTGCCAAACTATCAATATTTACTTGACGCAAAGTTCTGAAATTTGGATCCATTGTGGTTTCCCATAATTGCTCTGCATTCATCTCTCCAAGACCTTTATAACGTTGAATAGCAGCACTTCCGCCCATTCTTTCATTGGCTTGATCACGTTGAACGTCATTCCAAGCATATTCTTTTTTATTTCCTTTTTTAACTAAATATAAAGGTGGCGCAGCAATATAAACATGTCCTTGCTCGATTAATTCTCTCATAAATCTAAAGAAGAAAGTCAGAATTAATGTAGAAATGTGGCTACCATCGACATCGGCATCACACATAATAATTACTTTATGGTAGCGTAATTTTTCTAAATTCAATGCTTTACTATCTTCAACAGTACCTATTGTAACTCCTAAAGCTGTGAAAATATTACGAATCTCTTCGTTTTCAAAAACTTTATGGTGCATTGCTTTTTCTACATTCAAAATCTTACCTCTTAAAGGTAAAATAGCTTGAAATGCTCTGTCACGTCCTTGTTTTGCAGTTCCACCAGCCGAATCTCCCTCGACAAGATATACTTCACAACGAGCAGGATCTTGTTCTGAACAATCCGATAATTTTCCTGGCAATCCACCTCCACCTAAAACGGTTTTACGTTGAACCATTTCACGTGCTTTTTTAGCAGCGTGGCGAGCTTGAGCCGCAAGAATAACTTTTTGAACGATGATACGAGCGTCATTAGGATTTTCTTCCAAATAATTTTCAATCATATCTCCAACAGCTTGACTTACCGGCGAAACTACTTCTCTATTTCCTAATTTAGTTTTGGTTTGTCCTTCAAATTGAGGTTCTGCAACTTTCACCGAAATTATAGCTGTTAATCCTTCACGGAAATCATCTCCAGAAATTTCAAATTTCAATTTATCCAACATTCCAGAAGCATCTGCATATTTCTTTAAAGAACGAGTTAAACCTGTTCTAAAACCTTGCAAGTGCGTTCCACCTTCGTGTGTGTTGATATTATTTACATAAGAAAAAATATTTTCTGTGTAACTTGTGTTGTAGATTAAGGCAACCTCAACTGGAATTTCTCCTTTTTCAGAATCCATAGAAATTACGTGTGCAATAATTGGCTCACGATTACCGTCCAAATAACGGATATATTCTTTTAGACCTTCAGTAGAATGAAACACTTCACAAACAAATTTTCCGTCTTTATCCAACTCTCTTTTGTCTGTAAACGTAATCGTAATTCCTTTGTTAAGATAAGACAATTCACGCATACGAGCTGATAAAGTGTCATAAGAATAATCTACAGTTTGAGTAAAAATTGTAGGATCTGGATAAAAAGTAACAATTGTTCCTCTTTTTGTAGTTTCTCCTATTTGTTTTACTGGATATAACGCTTTTCCTTTTTCATATTCTTGCTCGTAAACCCTGCCATCACTACTGTGAACAGTAGCTCTTAAATGATTTGATAATGCGTTTACAACAGAAACCCCAACCCCGTGAAGTCCACCAGAAACTTTATACGAATCTTTATCGAATTTACCTCCAGCACCAATTTTAGTCATTACAACTTCCAATGCCGAAACGCCTTCTTTTTTATGAATTCCTACTGGAATACCTCGACCGTTATCTTCAACAGTTATGGACCCATCTTCATTTATATCTACAGTTATCGTGTCGCAATGACCTCCCATTGCCTCATCGATTGAGTTATCTACCACCTCATAAACCAAGTGGTGCAAACCTCTAACACCTACATCTCCAATATACATCGATGGACGCATTCTTACGTGCTCCATTCCTTCTAATGCCTGAATACTATCTGCTGAATAACTATTTTTATTGATTTCTTCGCTCATATTAATGTAATTCTGAATGTTTTTTTGTTTAACGTACAAATATATATAAATGAGATTTAATATCCCTTTAAATCGCTTGTTTTGGTAGTGTAAGTTATTAACATTTATCGGTTCATTACTCCTTAATATAATGCCAACAAAAAACGCTTACTAATAAGTAAGCGTTTTTGAAAGAAATAGAAATAACAAAACTAACTAAATTACAACATTTGTTTTTGCTATATCAGTATCCGCTTTCACGTGAGCAGCATTCGCTCTCCCACTTGGATCTTGATTTTCTTGCCATTTTGGAATCCATTTTCTAACGGTTTGCGCCGCACTTACTTGTGGATAATATTTATGGAATATAGTTCGGTAGAAATACGCTTCTTTGGTTGTTGGTGTGTTATATGAAAATAATGAACCCGCCGCTTCCAATTCTTCATCGGTAACTTTTGACGAACAATAATCAATTAATTGATCAATCCAATTGTACCCTACTCCATCTGAAAATTGCTCTTTTTGCCTCCACAAAACTTCAGCTGGTAAATATGGATTGTCGGGTGTGTCAAATGCTTTTCTTAGAATGTATTTTTCTTTTCCGTCATAGGTTTTTGGCTGCTTTTCTTCCGCTTTGATTAACATCGCCACATCCAAAAATTCTTTATCTAAAAAAGGAACTCTAGCTTCTAATCCGTGCGCCATTGTAGATTTATCGGCTCTTAATAAATCGGCAGTGAATAATTTTTGAACTCTTTCAATGGTTTCTTTTTGAAAATCTACCGTTGATGGTGCGTTTCTAAAATACAAATAACCTCCAAAAATTTCATCGGCACCTTCTCCAGATAATACCACTTTTATTCCCAAATCAGTGATTGCTTTTGACAAAAAATACATTGGCGTACTAGCACGAATTGAAGTCACATCGTAGGTTTCTAAATGCCAAACCAACTTGTCTAAAATTTCAATTCCTTGCTCAATTGTAAAATGGATTTCGTGGTGTTCTGTTCCTAAATATTCAGCGACTTTTCGTGCTGCCATTGCATCAGGCGCACTTTCATCTAAACCTATTGAAAAAGAATGTAATTTTTTGCCACTTTCCGCTAATAATCTTGAGGCTATTGCCGATGTCAATGATGAGTCCAAACCTCCTGAAAGCAATACACCAATTGGTACATCACTCATTAATCTTTTGCGAGTGGCTTCTGTTAATGAAGTTCTGATTAAATCCAAATCCAATTCGTGATTTGCTTTTAAATAATCTTCATATTCTGGGTTGTAATATTTTACAAATCCTGTTTTTTCTGTATAATAATGCCCTGGGGGAAATGTAGAAAACGTTTTGCATTGGTCGGCAATTGGTTTCATTTCAGATGAAAAATAGGTCCGACCTCTTTCATCCAAACCATAATACAATGGTTTCACTCCCATTGGATCACGACCCGCTATATAATCGTCGCCATCTACAATTACAAATGCCCAATCTCCATCCAACATATTACAAAAATCATATCCAAATTCTTCATATAAATGTACGATAACTTCCGAATCTGATTTGGTTCTGAAATTATGGTGTTTCAAAATCCCATCTCTCAATTCTTGGTGGTTATAAATTTCACCATTATGAACCATCCAAGCCGTATTTGACCCTTGAATTGGTTGTCTTCCCGAATGCAAATCTATAATAGACAGGCGTTCGTGGCTCAAAATATGTCCGTTTTCTGTTACATGTAAATCACTTTCATCAGGTCCGCGATGCGACATTCTTTTAGAAAGTTTTTTTACTAACTCTTCTTCTTTTCCTTTTCCAATAATGGCTAAAATTCCACACATAATATACTTTTTTACTTTTGCAAATTTGAACATAATTATTCCTTATTAAAACCAAATAGAATTATTTAGTTATAATAATAAACATAAAATTGTATTTTTGTATAAAAATGAAATTAAAAACAGGTAAAATCTATATATAAAGTTATAGATTGTAAAAATCGGTGTTAAGAAATGCTTTCTATGAGGTACTTTGTAGCATTAATTTCAAACTCAAAACCCACTTTATTGCCCATTAATTTAGTTCCCAATGGTGATTGTGGCGATAAAGCAATAATATTTACTCGTTCAATATTGATTTTTGTGAGCGCCAAACTCACATAAATAAAGATTCCATTGGCTTGAACCAAACTTCCCAAAGCAATTGTTGTATGTAATGAAGAAGGATCTATTTTATCTAAAACTGCTTTTTGGTCTAAAACTTCTTTGAGTTTGTAATTGAGTTTTTCCTGTTCTAAATGCATCATTGACAACGCTGTTTCGTGTTTGTCACCCGCAGATCCTTTGGCATCATTCTTAGAATCTTCGGTCAATGCCAAAATCATATCCCGAAAAACATCAATTTTGTCTTGGACTTGTTGGGTATAATGCTGATGGATTTTTTGTTTGAAAGTCATTTATTTTAGTTGCAGCGGTTTTGAGTTGCAAAGGTACAAAGGTTTCTAATCTTTGAGGATAAAACGTTATAAACAATGTAGAAATTACTTTAAACCTATTCCGCTTTGAACTTTGCCCCTTTGAACCTTCTTCTCTTTGAACCTTTTTAAAAATCAAACTTGTAATTTGCTCCCAAAACAACTTGAAATCCTTGAACAGGATAATTCAACCATTTTTGGTAGGCTTGATTTGCTATATTATTCAATTTCAAAAACCCTGTTAAACGCTCGCTGTGTTTGTATCCAGCGTGTAAGTTCGCATCTAAATAACTTTTTAAAGTTGTTGTTTCTGGATAATATTCTGGTGGAAAAACAGCTATTAGGCTTTGAATATAAACAATATCTTTTCTTTCTCCAATGAAGAACACATTTGCACCAGCGTACCACTTTTTAGTGATTATTACATTCAAATTAGAACCCAATTTTAAAGAAGGTAAATTCCAAGCTTCTTCTTGATGATGAGTTGAATAACTACTAAAAGTACCGTTAATTCCGAAAGATATTTTCTTTGATAAATCAGCATTTAATTCCCCGAAAAAGCGCACTGTTTTCATATCATCATATACAACCCCAAATGAATTTCCAAACTGATAACTTTCTGTATTTGTAGCAAACATATTAAATTCGTTGTTCAAAAAAAGAGCTTTATTTTTCTCGTTTTGAAAAGAACCTCGAATAGTATAACTCACCGCACTTGCTAATTTACCTTTCAATCCTGCAAAAATATCATATTGTTTGTCAGTTGGGGCAATCGCTAATGTTGGTGAAATATATGGATTTTCATTTGAGAAATCGCGATAAGAATTTTGATCCAAGCTTCCCTCTGCACCTGCGTAGAAAATCATAAAATCGCCCACCACTTTCAAGGAAGCATTTATTTGCGGATAAACGAACAATTTATTTTTACTATTTTCATTGTCGATGCTATAAAAAACGGCAGCTCCAACATTCACAGACCAATCCTTTTTATTGATTACCACACTTGGATGAACTCCGAAATTGGTATATCCGTATTTTATAGCATTCGTTGTAAAAAAATCCTTTTGAAAACTTCCACCTAAATAATCAACTATAAAATTGGTCTTAATTTTTTTATCAAATGCATCAAATTCAAAAGACGGTTTTACATAAAATCTATTTTCTGATGAACCTCGAGCATCCCAAAAACGATTGAATTTTATGCTTCCTTCCTTGAAAAAACTATCATTTAAACTGAATTTTGCACCTGCATAAAAATTATGAAAAGTATGTTGCGGATTGATTCCTTCAATTAAAATTGGGGGAAAATTCTCAGGCAAACCATACCAATTATATACTTGGTTTTGATATCCTAAATCAGCATTCCAAGTCAAGTTTTTCCTTTTATTTCCGTAGGTTAAATCCAAAGAAGTCGTATAAAATTTATCATCTAATGCAACGCCTTTTATTCCGCCTTGAGACGAAAGATGGCGCAACATTCCTCCTATATATTCCGTATCGCTGATGTTTTCTGTCACGAAAAGTTCCGCATTTAGCGTGGTATAATTCCCAAACCCCAAAGTCAGGTAATTTTTAAATAATTTCTCCGATTCTGATTTTTCCACATTTGCAGCTCTCCCCTTTGAAGGCGTGAAAGTAGAAGCCACCGGAAAAGAAAAAATCGAGTATGTAATCACTTCCTTTTTAGTATTGTCTTCATCTTCTAAAGCAGGTGTTTCCTTAACTTTAAAAGCATCTGAAATGGATGGCGTGTATGGTTTTACCACGTTTACAACTTCAGTTCCAATGTTTTCGTCTTTCTTTTGGGAAAAGGAAAATTGAGAAACTAAAATAAGACTAAAAGATAACAATCGAAGATTAAAAGATAATAGACGAAGAGATAATAGACGGGTAAATATGGGGTTATTTGACATAAATTTTATGTGTTTAATTTTGTAGATAATTTAAAAATAATTAAGATTAAGTCTAATTTCCCCCTTTGGGGGTTAGGGGGCTTATCGACGAATTCGTCTTGGCTTCTTCCGTTTTAATAACATCCAATTCTTTTTGAGCTTCTTCTACAACATCAGGAAATGCAGTGAAATTCTTAATGACACTATCCAAAATATAGGTCGCTTGGAAACTGTCTTTCAATCCATAAAAGTTTTTCGCCATAACAACCAATCCTTTTGCACCAAAATATTTATAGCCAGAATAATCTTTAGTTAATTTTTGAACTACAGTATTGGATTCTTCAAATTTCGCATCTTTATTTTTGAAATAAGCATCATAATATATAGCTTCAGCAGCCAATTCCCCTTTTGCAAGTGTCAATAATTTGGCGTAAGCCAGACGCGCTTTAGGTTCATCATTAGAATTTATAGCCGAACGAGCCACGATGATTTGTGCGTCACTTTTTACTTTATCGTCTGTTTTTGGGTTATTCAAAACCTTATCCGCATAAACCACAGCGTTCACATAATCCTTTTGTTCGTAATACGTTTTCATCAAATTAGCTTGTGCAAATGTGATGTTTTGAGGGAAATCAGCTTCCGTTTCCAAACGTTTTAAAACTGGAATCAACTTCTCAAAATCATTTGATTTTATATGAATTTGAGCCAATCTTGCCAAAGCTTGTTCCGTAAATTCATTCCTTGGTTTCGAAATTACAAAGTCATAATTGGAAACTGCATTTGATTCTAATCCATCGGCAAAATACGATTGTGCCAAATAGAAATTGGCGTTCAAAGCGTGATTTCCATTAGGAAATTTTGAAACATAACCGCTAAATGCCGAAATAGATTGCTTTGTATTGTTCTGTAAATATTGTTTTTCGGCAGCTTCATACGTGTCATTATCTAATTCAGCATCGGTCACAGAAACGAAATCCAAAGTTCGCACCCAAGTCGCATATTCATCTACATTTCCATTATCTACATAAATAATTCTGGCGGTTGAAACGGCTTCTAAAGCTTCTGGCGTTCTAGGATATTCTGCCGCCACTTTCTTGAATTTTTCAATCGCCAAATCGTCTTTTTCAGAATTATAATAAATTAATCCTTGTCGCAAAATTGCTTTTGAAGCATAAGAACCATTTTTAAATTCGCTAATTAATTGGTCGTACGCTTTAATTGCCAAATCCGATTTTTTTTCCGCTACATACGTATTTCCCAATTCAAATAAGGCATCGTCACGGTATTGCGATTTTGAATACGTTGCAATTAACTTATTCAAATCCTCAATTTTCTTGTCATTTTTAGATACAAATCCATAACTAATTGCTTTTTGAAAAGCTGCATAATCCGCATCGATGCTTTTCAAATCAATCGCTTTATTATACGCATCCATCGCTGGCCAATACTTTGCAGATACAAAACGGCTGTCGCCCAAACGCAAATAAGAATCGTTCAATCTGATTTTATCGTCTTTTATAGCGTCAATTTGCGCTTGGAAAAAATTCCCTGCTTGTTCGTATTCTTTTAATTTGAAATAAGAATAGGCAATATTGTAATTTATATTTTTAAATTCGGTTGTGTTTTTAGCTTCTGCAAAACCTATAAATTGTTTGAAACTCAATAATGATTCATTGAAACTATCCAAAACAAATTCTGTTTCCCCTTTCCAAAACGTAGCACGAGCGGTAAATTTCGGATCTTTTTGTTCACCAATAGATTTCTTGAACATTGCTAATGCTTCTTGGTAATTTCCATCGGTATATAATTCTAAACCTCTATAAAAAGTAACTTTTTGATACGCTTGTTTATTGGCAAAACTTTTATTTTTTTCTAATAATTCCAATGCGCCTTTATAGTTTTTTGATGTAATAAAGGAATTTATCAATAGCGTTTCAATATCTGTTTTGCTTGGAGAATTTGGATATTTATCTAAAAAGGCAGACAAAACATCTGGAACACTTTGATATGAATTTCCAATATCATAACTCAATTTTGCATAATTTAAAGCAGCATCTTCTTGAATTTTTAAATCAAATACCATCTCTGAAGCATTTTTAAAAGCATTTAAAGCTTGTTGTTTTTTATCGGTTTTCAAATAACTTTGACCTAAATGATAATAAGCATTTTGTGCAACAAAGTCTTTGCCATCAATGATTTTATTGAATTGGGCGATGGCATTTTCAAAATCATTTTGCTGATAATAGGCAAATCCCAATTGGTAAAAATCGGTATTGTTCCATTTTCCTTTTTTACCCCAATATTCTTTCAAAAAAGGAATCGCTTTTTCATATTGATTCAAATTAAAATAGCTTTCGCCAATGATTTTATTCAATTCTGATTTCTCTAAAGTATTGGATTTTGCCATTGCAACCAAACCTAAATCAATCGCTTTTTGAAAATTCCCTAACTTGAAATTCATATCAGCCTGAAAATACGATAGCTTTTCTTTGTATTTTTCCTCGCCAGAAACTTGATCGAAATATTTAGTCGCATTTTTATAATCATCGCCTTCATAAGCCATAAATCCTAAATAATACTTGGCTTGCGAACCGTAATTTTGTGAATTGAGCACTTTGTTAAAATACGGCGTAGCTTCAATTTTGTTTTTAGCGGTAAAAAAAGCGTATCCTTTTTGGAAATTAAATTTATCAATATCGTCAGAATCCAAGGAACTTTCATCTACTTTATCAAACCAAATTAAAGATTGTGGATAGTTTCCTTGTTCAAAATAATATTTTGCCACTTCAATGTAGGCTTGGTTTCTTTTAGTACTTGTTGGATAATCAGAAACGAAATTTTCCATCATCGCATCCGCATTCGATTGATTGAGACGAATGGCACAATTTGCACTGTAATAGGAACAATCCGATTGCACTTCGCTGCTTTTATTTTCTAATTTTACTTTGTCAAAAATAATCTGAGCCGATAAATATTGCCCATTATTATATAACGAAAGTGCTTTATTGAACGCTTCTAAATCGTGCGTATAAATTGCGGATTTTTGCGCCGAAACGGTTGTGATTCCGATTAAAAATAACAATAAAAAGAGCCAAGATTGTATGCGCATAGTAGATTTTTTTTAATACATTCAAATATATCGTATTCTACACACTATAACGAGGTTGTATTCTTTTTTATTATGAACATCTTTTTAAACAATTAAAAATAATTTGGAAATTGGAAATCGATTAAATCTTATTACTTTTACAAAATAAACAAAAATTCTTATGTCAGAACCTATATTATTTTTAAGAAACGTAACCATTTACCAAGAAGAAAAAGTCATTTTATCAAATATTAATTTGGAAGTGAACCACGGTGAATTTATTTATATAATTGGAAAAACGGGTTCTGGAAAAAGTAGTTTTATGAAAACTTTATACGCCGATTTGCCATTAACAGAAGGCGAAGCGCACATTGTTGGATTTGATTTATCGTCTTTAAAAGAAGATGAAATTCCTTATTTGAGAAGAAAAATAGGAATTGTATTTCAAGATTTCAAATTATTACCAGACAGAACGGTAAACGAAAATATGCTTTTTGTTTTGAAGGCTACGGGCTGGACGGATGCAATAGAAATGCAAAACAAAATCGATGAAGTTTTGGATAAAGTAGATATGAAATCGTTTGCATCAAAAATGCCACATCAATTGTCAGGTGGCGAGCAACAACGTGTCGCAATTGCACGTGCTTTATTAAATGACCCCGAATTAATTTTAGCGGATGAACCAACTGGAAACCTTGACCCTCAGACAAGTGTAGAAGTTTTGGAAGTTTTAAGAAAAATTAATGCTGCCGGAAAAACGGTAATAATGGCGACACACGATTATGCACTTTTGATGAAATTTCCGTCAAAAACGTTGAAATGTGAAGACAGTAGTATTTTTGAGGTAGTTCAAAAAACGGTTTAATGTTATCGATTCTCATTCCTACCAATAATTACAATGTTTTTAAGCTTGTAAATGTTCTGTATAATCAGGCGAAAGAAGCTAAAATTGAATTTGAAATAATTGTTTTGGATGATGGATCACAAAAATTTCATTCGGAAAATAGCAAAATCAATGAATTTCAATTTTGCACTTATGAAATTCTTAAAGTCAATATTGGCAGAAGTGCGATTCGGAATTTATTAGCAAAAAAAGCTGCGTTTGACAACTTACTTTTCCTTGATTCAGATACTATTCCAGTTGATAATAATTTGATTTCCAATTATTTACTTCAAATAAATAAAGAAGAAAAAATTGTTTCTGGTGGCATTTTGTATTCTAAATTAAAACCACAAAAAAGTCAATTATTACGATGGAAATACGGAAATTATAGAGAAGCGTTATCCGCAAAAATTAGAGAAAAAAATCCTTATTTAAGACTTTTGACTTTGAATTTTTTGATAAAAAAATCGGTATTCGAAAAAGTAAGTTTTAATGAAAACATACCGAATTTAAGACACGAAGATACTTTGTTTTCTTATGAATTAAAAAAACATAACATTCGAGTTGAACATATGGTAAACCCAGTTTATCATCTTGGATTGGATGAATTTGATGTTGCAATAAAAAAAGAAAATGAATCATTAATTGCTCTGAAATTTCTTATAGAAAACAAACTTATTCCAGCTGATTATATCGGTTTATCAAAATTATTTTATCGATTAAAGAAAATGCAAGTAGTATTTGTATTAAAAGTATTTTACAAAATAACAAAACCTTTTTTATTGAAAAATTTGGCAAGTAAAAACCCTTCATTATTTATTTTTGATTTGTATCGTTTGGGATATTTTGCTAGTTTATATTAAACAATTTTTCCTTTTAAAACCGAATTCCATTGCTTCATAATAGCATCTATTTGATATTTATTGACTGAAATTTTAGCCTTATTTCCCATATCAATTCGAAGGTTTTCATTTTCAATCAAATTTTCTAACGTTTGAATAAATTGTTTTTCGTTTCCGTCTTCAATTAAAAAACCATTACTATTATTTTCGATAATTGCTCTTGGCCCACAAGGGCAATCATAGGCAATACAAGGCAATCCCGAAGCCATAGCCTCAATTAGCACCATTCCGAAACCCTCAAATCGTGATGTCATTAAATAAATTGATGCTTCTAAATATTTCTCTTCAATGTTTTTTACAGGGTCGTGAAAAGTGATATTATTTTCAATATTTAGTTTTTTTGCCAACGCAACCAAATCAAAATCGGGATTTGATTTTCCGTAAATAGTTAAGTTCCAATCGGGGTATTTTACGATTACTTTTTTCCAAATTTCGAGTAATCGATCAAACCCTTTTTCATATACGTGACGACCAACAGCAATTACATTTTTTTGAGACAAATCGGATTTTATATCTGTTGAAAACCATAATGGATTTGGTATTACGATGCCATTTTTGACTTTCCACTCTTTAATACTTTCTTGAGTTTCTACAATTACTTGATTGAATTGAGAAGCACCAAATTGCTTATATAAACAAATCAATTTAGATTTTAAAATAGGTAAGAATGTGTTTTTACGATCGCTTTCTTCGATGAACAACGAACTATGAATTTCAAGTAGTAATGGAATTTTAGGGTTTATAATAAAGGGGATCAAAAAAGCCTTTAAACCATTATCACAAATAACAATTCGGTCTGGCCTTATCTCTTTTATGGCATTTTTCATTTGATTCCTAAAGGAGTTAAGAAAATGAAATATAGTTCCATTTAGCTGCATATCATAAAAAATTATGCTTTTATTAAAATCATAAAACAAATCATAGTGCCCCTTATTTTGCGTAAGAATTGTAATTTCATAACCATAATTTTCAATAAGATAATTCGCCTTAATTGCAATAACCCTAGAGATTCCATCCCCATTTTTGATATTTGGAACTACATAAAGGATTTTCATTATTTTTTATTCAAAAATTCATTATAATCTCGAATATAATCAGCTTCTTCAAAAACATCAGAAGCTAACACAAGACAAACTGCACCAGAAGAAAAATTTTCTAATTCACGCCATATATTGTGATTGATCAATAAACCCTTATCTGGTTTGTTTAATGTTATTGTTTCAACTGAAAAGCCATCTTTCAAAACAACATCAAAACTGCCAGAAATAGCAATTAAAACTTGTTGTAGATTCTTATGTGAATGTCCACCTCGTTTTGAGGAACTTGGAATATCAAACAAATAATATACTCTTTTGATTTCAAAAGGAATACTATTGTTTTCTATTACTGCAATGTTTCCTAAAATATTTTCAATTACAGGTATTTGAATTATTTCTAAATCGTTAATTTTCGCCATTGTTTTTACTAATTAATTTGCATTAAATCCAACCATTGTTTCCCAATATTATCTATTGAAAAATGACTGATACTTTGAAACGCATTTTCTTTACAAAACGTATATAATTTATCCTCTTCAACAAATAAATCCATTGCTTCTGTAAGTTTTTGAACGTTCTGATTTTCAACTAAAAGACCATTTTGTTTGTCTAAAATCATTTCGCTAGGCCCAGATAAACAATCAAAAGAAACAACAGGGGTTCCGCAAGCCAATGCTTCTAAAATTACATTTGGCAAACCTTCATTTAAACTACTTAGAACAAAAAATTTAGCGTTTTTTAAATATTTATATGGGTTTTCTTGAAATCCTAAAAAATGAACTTTTTCTTCAATATTATTTTGCTTTGCCAATGATTTTAATATTGAAATTCGTTCGCCATCGCCAAGTAAAATAAGATGAATATTATTAATTGGTAAAATAGAATTTGAATAGGCTTCAATCAATTTATCAAACTGTTTTACGTTGGTTTCCATTTGACCAATTCCAATAATATAATCAAAATTCACATCAATAGTTTCGATGGATTTAGACTGAATTTCTTCGATATTTATAGGATTATAAATCGTTTGAACGTTGTTTAAATGATGTTTAAATTCAATTAATTCTTTCACTTTATTTGTAATAACAACCATTTTATAACAATCTTGATACGTAAAACGAGTTAAAAAAGACCAATTTGGCATATAATTATCAATCAAATAACTGTGAACAGTGAAAATCGTTTTAGATTTATAAAG
>Ga0209443_1000565_pt1 | contig 25007 bp, 28 predicted proteins | sample LauGreBMM110DCMD_2_FD_187571 | JGI IMG/M metagenome (GOLD analysis project Ga0209443, IMG submission 187571) | Freshwater lake microbial communities from Lake Michigan, USA - Su13.BD.MM110.DCMD (SPAdes) (version 2) | ecosystem: Environmental > Aquatic > Freshwater > Lake | place: Lake Michigan... | reverse complement strand
AAGTGCCTGTGCCAAGACCGTTGCCGTTGTTGTTCCATCGCCTGCGACATCATCTGTCTTCTTGGCAACTTCCTTAACGAGCTCTGCGCCAATCTTTTCCCATGGATCATCAAGTTCGATCTCTTTGGCAATTGATACGCCGTCGTTGGTAATTGTTGGGGCGCCCCACTTCTTCTCGAGGACAACGTTACGTCCGCGAGGTCCGAGGGTTACCTTGACTGCATCCGCTAATACGTTCATACCGCGCTCTAATCCGCGACGGGCTTCTTCGTTAAAGGCAATCTGCTTTGCCATGGGGTTTGCTCCTTCGTGCCTGATGGTTCATGTGAGGCCGACTTATCACTCTCGACCCGTGAGTGCTAACGCCAAATCTACGGCCTTATATAGATAGGCGCAAAACGGCGGGTTACTGGACGTTTTTAGCGGGTGGTACGAGCAGATGTGCGGGCATCGCGCAGGCGGCGAAGGCGCTTAACGAGCATAGGAGAGGCCTCGAGGGCATCCTGGCGGTCGATGAGATCATTGAGAATTTGATAGTAACGAGGGGCGCTCACGTCGAAGAGCTCTTTAATTGCACTCTCTTTAGCGCCAGCAAATCGCCACCAGCTGCGTTCGAATTCAAGAATTCGGAATTCGAGGTCACTCAGGCTGGCACTTGTATTAACGTTTTGGGCATTCTGGTTGCCATCAAGTGCGGACATGGGGGCAATTGTAATAGATGGTCAGGCTAAATTGTGGGATTTACAGGGTTGCCAAAATAATTTCAATATCGGCCATCGTCGTCCATGGATTAACGATTGCGAAGCGAAGAATTGTTTGGCCCTGATGTGATGAGGGTGTCACAAAACCAATCTGGTCTTCGAGTAATTGATCGCTCCACTTTTGGTAATCATCTCTACTCCATCCGGTACGGGTGAATGCAACAATTGAAAGATCTGGTTGGCGAAATAGTTCAAGGCGTGGATGTGCACTTATTAACTCTGCCGCGTTCTGCGCAACGGTAATAGATTCTTCAACTGCATCGCGATAGGCGTCCGTTCCTGCTGCAGCGAGTGAGAACCAAAATGGTAGGCCGCGTGTGCGGCGAGTTAATTGAATTGCATAATCAGATGGACTCCATGAGCCATCATGGAGAGATTCTAGGTAAGAGGCATGTTGTGTATGTGTAGTGCGCGCAATCTCAGGGTTGCGATAAACAAGTGCGCAGGCATCATATGGAGCAAAGAGCCACTTATGTGGATCAACAATAAATGAATCACAGAGTTCGACACCGATAAAGAGTGCGCGAACTGATGGCGCGCATAACCCGGCCAAACCGTAAGCACCATCGACGTGGAACCAGATGTTGCGATCGTGGGCAGCTTTGCCCGCCCCTACGAGATCATCGATTACACCAAGATTTGTTGTTCCAGATGTTGCAACGACTGCGCAGATTCGCCCCGTATTTGTTCCGTGATAGTGATCGATTGCGGCAGCAATATCGTCTCCATGAATACGCAGATCAACACGCGGTGCAATCTTTACCAGCTCTACATCCATGATCTTGGCTGCGGTGGCAATCGATGAATGCGCCTCTGCGCTACATGCAATAGCCCACTTCGTTACATCAGGAAATTTTTCACGTGCATCTTCACGTGCTGTGACAAGTGCTGAGAGATTTCCAATTGTCCCGCCCTGTACAAATACTCCACCGGCACTTTCTGGAAGTCCTGCTAAATCAGATAACCAGCGCAGCGCTTGATTTTCGGCAAAGACTGCGCCCGCACCTTCTTGCCAAGAGCCTCCATAGAGCGCACTTGCTCCAACTACGAGGTCAAAGAGATTTGCATACTCACTTGGTGCAGAAGGAATAAATGCCAAGTTGCGGGGATGATCTGTTGAGATGCACGCCTTTGCTAATACTTCAGTAAATACCCCTAGTGCTGCTCGCCCGCCGAGTCCGCGTTCGGTAATTGTGTTTCCGACTTCTGCAAAAAGATCTTCTGCAGTGCGTGGACCATCAAGTGGTGGATCTGATTTAAGGCGCTCGAGGCTATATGCCAAGATCTCATTCGCTAGCTCCTCAACTTCAGGAGTGAACTTATGCACTGAGACGTGCTCGTTTTACAATGTTCCGCAGCATCGTTGGAAATACAAAGAGATGTAGCGGAGCAATGGCATGCCAATAAAGTTGGCCACCTAACCCACGTGGATTAAATGTGGCCTCTTGTACTACATGTGTCTTTCCGTTCTCTGTAGTAACGGTGAATTCGAGCCATGCTTTTCCAGGTAAGACCATCTCTGCATACAGTTTTAATCGGCAACCGGGTTCGAGTTCTTCTACTCGCCAAAAATCTAAGCTCTCACCGATGCGCAAGAAATCTGGGTCACGTCGTCCGCGGCGTAAACCCACTCCACCAACAGCACGATCTATCAAGCCACGAGCCCACCATAGGAAGTCAGAACCAAACCATCCATGTTCTCCGCCGATGCCTTCAATCTGTCTCCAGATTTTATCTGCAGGAACATCTGTAATTACGTCGCGGTAATCACGCAAAATTGCTTCTCCGGCCCATTCAGGATCGCCTTGAGCTTTCTGCCACGGCGCCGTTGGACTTGTTGCATCCGACCAACGGGTCTCCACGCTGTGAGCACTTATCTTCGAAAGTGCGAGTGTCATTGCTGTCGATACATCCGTTAATCCTTCAGCAGGAAGTGCAATAGTTGCATCGATACTTTTTGCTGGATCTGCGACGACTTCACTAATGAGTGAGCCAACTAGTGGGCGGGCTAAAGATGTCGGTACTGGGGTAACGAGTCCGATCCATAGACTAGAAAGATTGGGGGTGAGTACTGGGACCTTGATGATGATGCGCTTTTTAAGCCCTGACAAGTGTGCAAACTTCTGCATCATGTCGGCATACGACAAAACTTCCGGACCGCCAATATCAAAAACTTTACCTACTGGTCTTTCAAGTAGCGCGGCACCCTTTAAATAATGCAAGACATCACGAATTGCAATTGGATGCGTACGATTCATCACCCATTTAGGAGTTGTCATAATCGGCAAACGATGTGTGAGATGGCGCAACATTTCAAAACTGGCAGAGCCTGAACCAATAATAATTCCAGCCCGTAGCTCCATCACTGGCACCGAAGTACTTGCTAGCTCTGCTCCAGTGCGAGCGCGCGAGGCTAAGTGCTTACTAATGTTTTTATCGTTTGCAATCCCACCTAAGTAAACAATTTGTGAAACACCAGCAGCCTCTGCTGCCTGCGCAAAGTCGCGCGCCATCTTCGCCTCAATCTCATCAAAGTTTGGACCAAGATTTATTGAGTGCAATAGATAATAGGCAGTGTGTACTCCCACAAGCGCGCTATCAAGATCTGCTCGATTCTCAGCGCTTCCTTCACTTATCTCTACCGAAGATGCCCATGGCTGTCCCTGAATTTTGTGCCAATCGCGTACCAAAATTCGTACATCTAAATTCTCTTCAATCAGTGTCTTGACTAATCGCCCACCAACATAGCCAGATGCGCCCGTGACGAGGTAGAGCCGCTTTTGAGTCTTCGAATCCATAGCCCAGAGCCTAGACTGAGCACATGGCAACTTCCACACGACCTCGCGTCGTCATCCTTGGTGCAGGCTTTGGCGGCCTTGCGACGGCTCGCGCATTGGCTGGTAAGGCCGATGTGATCGTGGTCGATCGCCATAATTATCAAACATTCTTGCCTCTTCTGTATCAGGTCTCGACCGCTGGCCTTGCCGCAGACCATGTTGCTCACCCTGTGCGCGGAATACTCAATAAAAAGGGAGTTAAATTCCGTATGGGTTCGCCGGTCTCTGTCGATCACAAAAATAAATCGATCAAACTTGATTCCAGCGAAAGTCTAGATTTTGATCACTTAGTTGTGGCTCTTGGCTCTTCTACAAATGATTTTGGAATACCTGGAGTTGCCGAATACGGGCTTGGGATGAAGAACGTCCATGAAGCAATTGCTATTCGTGCCGAGATTATGCGTCGCTTTGAGGATCTCTGCCGCTTTGAGGACAACACTCGTCTGAGTATTTCAGTAATCGGTGGCGGACCAACGGGTGTTGAGATGGCTGGTGCGATTGCAGAGCTTGTGCGTGGACCGTTGCGTAATGATCACCAACACGCATCCGAACATATGGATATATATCTCATCGAAGCGGGCCCACGAATTCTGCCGATGTTCTCAGAAAAACTTTCTAGTCGCGCACAACGTGACCTTGAAAAGATGGGCGTGATAGTAAAACTAAATACCGCCGTGCAAGAAGTTAAACCTCGCTCCATTTTGATAAAAGGTGCCGATGCAATTCCGTCGGAGGTAACAATTTGGGCTGCTGGTGTTAAAGGTGAGCCAGCAGGTGCCTCGCTTAATCTTCCACTCGATGGAACACGTATCGATGTTGATCCAACGCTCGCTGTTTCGCACTATCCATATGTCTGGGCTATCGGTGATATCTCTGGTGCAAAAGATACAGATGGTCGCTTCTTGCCGCAGGTAGCACCAGTTGCGCTACAGCAAGGCAAATTTGTTGGAGATCAGATTCTTCGACTAGCCACTGGTAAGGCTCTGACACCATTTAAATATCGCGATAAGGGTTCCATGGCAACCATCGGCCGACATAAAGCAGTTGTGCAGGTTGGTAGGTTCACAATGACAGGAATTCCCGCTTGGTATGCCTGGCTCTGGCTGCACTTGTTCTATCTCTTAGGTGGAAGTAATAAAATTGGCACGATGGCTGATTGGACCTGGAACTACCTGACTTTTGATCGCGGCAATCGTCACATCATGGATAGCATGTAAAGATGGCTGGTTACATCGATCTACGTGGGCATAAGATCTTTTCTTACGAGTGGCCACACGATGGTGAAGCAGCTGTGTTGCTCCACGGAGGGTTAAGCCAGACATCGCATTGGGATACATCTGTACTCCCAGCTATTGAAGATTCATTTCATGCCTATGGCTATGATCGCACTGGACATGGATTTACCGGTGATCGTGATGGGAGTTTCCACTTTGATTTTCAAAGAGATGAAGCGATTGCATATCTAGAAGATATTGTGAAAGAGCCGGCACATCTTGTTGGTTATAGCGATGGAGCAAATATCGCGCTCATGGTTGCGATCAAACGTCCAGATCTTGTGAAATCCATTGTTTCGATTGCAGGAAATTATCACCACAACGGGATACACCCGCTGCCAGAATTTGATGGATTTATCCCGCAAGAAGATCGCGATGAATACGCATCCACTTCACCTGACGCACCTCATACTTTGGATGAGAAAATCAAGAAAATGAGCGCAATCTGGAAGTTAGAACCAAATATCGATCAGAGTGAGCTAGCCACAATCGAGTGTCCAGTACTTGTGATGGCTGGGGATGACGACGTTGTACGCCATGAGCACACTATTGATCTCTTTGAACGGCTGCCTCTCGGCCAGCTAGCAATAGTTCCAGGAACTTCTCATGGGTTGGTAAAGGAAAAACCTGCGATCGTACAAGCGCTGATTGCAGATTTCCTCAGTGATCTAAGTTATCCAGTAACACGCATGCCGATTAAGCGGACAAATCCGGTAATTTAGAAGTTTTTGAAGTCTATCTTTCCTGTTTTTACATCGTAAATCGCACCAGCTACAGATACACCTTCACGGATTAAGGGATAGGTGCGGATACGAGTGATATCTGTCTTAAGAGCAGCCTCTTGATCTTTTGTAACACGAAATTCAAGGCTACGTGTATCTACGCCAAATTTGCTTTCGATCAGTTCGTGGATATTTGACTCTTCACTCTGTGCCATTCGGCAGTCGGTATGTGGCATCACGAGGATGCGATCAACGTTGAGTAAATATGTGGCAAGAACAAGTGTGCGCAATACATCCTCTGTTACCCGAGCTCCAGCGTTACGCAAAATCTTGGCATCTCCTGAACGCATCCCAACTACAGATAATGGATTGATGCGTGAATCCATACAGGTAACAATTGCTAGCCCGCGAGCTGCTGATCCAGTGAGTTCGCTGTATTTAAAGCTCTGCACATAGTCAGAGTTAGCGCTGATGAGATCGCCGAATTTAGAAGTGTCGAAACTTTCATTGTTCATCTCATCGATCCTCTCGGTTAAGAGTGGAGCCCCCCGTCAGGATTGAACTGACGACATTCCGCTTACAAGGCGGATGCTCTACCACTGAGCTAGGGAGGCCTGTTGCGACGGACGCAACGAGGCGCAATTATTGCAGGCGATCGGTTAATTAGAAAATCGCGCCGTGTGGACTAGGTTACGTTCATGCGACTAGGCGTGCTTGATATGGGATCGAACACGATCCATCTTCAAGTCGTAGATGCCCACCCTGGAGCCCGCCCAACGCCAGCATCGAGCCAAAAGTTTGAGCTCCGGCTGACCGAATACTTAGATAGAAATAATCACATTACTGATGTGGGCTTTGATCTCCTTAACCACGCAATTACTGAAGTACTCAAGCATGCCGAAGAGTTCCAATGCGAAGAGATTCTGGCATTTGCTACCTCTGCAATTCGTGAAGCTACCAACGGAAATGAAATAATCGAAAAGCTTCAGACGACACATGAAATTGAGCTTCAGATTCTTTCTGGTGATGAAGAAGCGCAACTCACCTTTTTAGCTGCACGTCGTTGGCTGGGTTGGTCATCTGGGCGACTTCTTGTTCTAGATATCGGTGGCGGTTCACTTGAGATGGCTGTCGGCAACGATGAATCTGCAAGTAGCACTCTTTCACTACCTATCGGTGCAGGCAGAATGACTCGAGAATTTTTAATGGGTGATCCATATACGAGTAAGAGCATAAAGGCACTGACGCAATTCTCACGGGAGAAAATTTCTCAATCCGTCACTGGTGAGCTCCTTCTTCATCAAGCAGATCGCATCGTCGCAACAAGTAAAACTTTTAGAACGTTAGCCCGACTCACAGATCATTGGTATAGCGACAGTGCTAAAACTCTTGAACACAGTGCGCTTGTGTCTGCGATTGAAAAGCTTAAAGAATTGAATAACTCACAACGCTCTAACCTTCCAGGAGTTTCAGCAAGCAGAGCGAAGCAGTTACTTGCAGGTGCAATCGTTGCAGAGGCAGTGATGGGCCATCTTAAGATCGAAGAGGTGGAGATTTGTCCCTGGGCGCTGCGCGAAGGAATTGTTCTCAAGTGGCTTGATTGGATGGAAAAGTAAGCTTTATTCGCTCTTCTCAGACTTAGGTGCTGGGGTCCAATCGATAGCGATAACTTCACCGTTGCGATGATGTAAGACAAATGAATCTCCCGGCTTTAACTCAGCTGAGATACGTTTGAAGTTTTTCTTACCAATTAGTTTCTTAACTAGCTTAGGCAAAACTGGATTATGGCTACACATTACTGAGGTCTTATTTTCATTCATCACGTGGAGTGCGTAATCAAGTGATTTCTCACTATTTTTTTCAAATCCAAATTCGCTGATCTCTGAGGCGAAGATGGGTGTGATGCCATATTCGGCCGCCATCACCTCAATACTCTGGATGCAACGGATTGCATCTGAGCTATAAATTCTTTCAATTGCGTAGGGGGCATAAATTGCTGGCATACGTGCCGCCTGAATCTGTCCCACATGTTCAAGTGGTCGATCGCCATCATCGCCATCCCAAAATTCACGCTTCAGCGCTTTTGCGTGACGTAACAAGATCAGAGCTGTTGATCCAAATCCGAATTCTTCGGCGATACGAACGATCCCCCGATCATCGCTATTACTTAGCTTTGCAATCGCATCTGTGATCGATAACCATTCAATCTGGTCAACTTCTTCTGGATTGGGAGTAGCTGCGTTATATACAGATGCTTGTGCTAACCAGTAGCGAACTTCTTTTGTAATTCCATCGACCTCGTAATCGACGGTGCCGACCTCTGGACCGAAGATTGCTTTGACGCCTGTCTCTTCAAGGACTTCACGGTAGGCCGCCTGAATATGGCTCTCACCCGGATCAACTTTGCCCTTGGGAAGAGACCAATCGTCATAACGTGGGCGATGGATGATCGCGATACGAATCTCGCCGCCATCGATGGATTGCCACAGTACTGCTCCTGCACCATCGATACGATCGATACGATCGGCTGTAGTCATTAACTGCCCTTCAGATTTTTATTCAGGTAATGTGAATGTGCATCAGTCAGGCGTGTGCCATCTTCAGCGACAGCATGGCGAGTCCACCGTTGTCCGGTTAAACGCCAACTATCTGTCTGATCTGATAATCCGATATTTAAAATCTCGTCAAGTTGGCGTACGTGGGAAGGATCAAAGATGCGAACAAGACATTCAACTCTGCGATCAAGATTTCGGTGCATGAGATCTGCTGATCCGATCCAGTACTCGGAGTCTCCATCGTTAAGGAAGTAGAAGACGCGAGAGTGCTCGAGGAATCGTCCCAATACTGACCGGGCTGTGATGTTCTCTGAAAAACCTTCAACACCAGCTTGCACTGAGCAGATTCCACGAACCAAGAGCTCAATCCTTACGCCCGCTTGTGAAGCCTCATAGAACTTAGCAACGAACTCTTCATCTAAAATTGAATTAAGTTTGAGGCGAATGTGAGCAGCCTTGCCTGCTCGTGCGTGTGTAATTTCTCGATCAATTTTTTCAATTAAACCGGATCGTAGAGTCCTTGGCGCTACGAGTAAGCGTGAATAGGTAGATTGAGGTGCAAATCCTGATAACTGATTAAAGAGCTTAGCGAGATCTTCTGTAAGAACTTCATCCGCACTGAGGATTCCGAGATCTTCATATGTGCGAGCAGTCTTCGGATTGTAATTTCCTGTTCCTACGTGGGCGTAACGATGAATACCGCTCTGCTCATCGCGAATAACCAGCGATAGTTTGGCGTGTGTCTTAAGGCCCATTAATCCATAGACAACATGTACGCCTGCGGCTTCGAGCTTTCTCGCCCAGCGAACATTTGCCTGCTCATCAAAACGTGCGCGAATCTCAATCACTGCCAGAACTTGCTTACCTGCTTCAGCGGCTTCAATGAGCGCTGCAATGATTGGTGAGTCTCCTGATGTTCTATATAACGTCTGTTTGATTGCTAAAACTTTTGGATCTGCAGCGGCGTGATTGAGAAAGTCAACGACTGAATGTGTGAATGAGTCATATGGGTGGTGGAGCAAAATCTCACCTTGGCGCAGTGCAGAGAAGTAAACGTCGTGATCTTCTTCATCGATTCCCACGAGCGCACGTGGAGTCTTTGAAATAAAAGATGGGAAGTGAAGGGCTGCAATATTGAGATCTGCGATCTTGCCTAAATCTTGTAGGTTCACCGGATGTCCGCAACGAATGACGTTAAGCGGATCGATCTCTAGCTCTTCCATCAGCATCGTCAATAACTCTTGATTTACGCCCTCTTCCACTTCAAGGCGCACTGGTGGACCAAAGCGACGCAGCAAAAGCTCTTGTTCAAGGCTGGTCAGTAGATCTTCTGAATCATCTTCATCGATTTCCAGATCCTGATTTCGTGTCACTCGGAATGTGAGGTGGCCGCCAATATCCATTCCAGGAAAGAGTTGGCCGAGATTTTGCGCAATCAGATCTTCAAGAGGAATAAACCGTGTTGAATTTTCAGATGTTGGAATCAAACGACTTAAAATTGGTGGAACTTTTATTCGTGCGAAGAATTTCTCCTTTGTATCAGGGTTAATTACTCGAACACCCAAGTTAAGGGATAGGCCGGAGATATAAGGGAACGGGTGTGATGGATCGACTGCAAGTGGTGTTAGGACCGGAAAGATACGATTCTTAAAGAGTTCATCCAGATGTGACTTCTCTTCAGGTTTCAAATCTTTCCAGGTGACTAGCTCGATTCCCTCTTGTGCAAGAGCAGGGCGAAGATCCTGTTCAAAGATTCGATATTGATGAGCGACTAAATCTTTAGCGATGCGAGAAATTTCTGCGAGTAACTCTTGCGGGGCATATCCGGCAGTATTAACGGTAGAGATATTGTTTTCAATTTTGCGCAGAACGGATGCAACGCGGACCATATAAAACTCATCAAGATTGGATGAGAAGATCGTAAGAAAACGAACTCGTTCTAGCAAAGGAAGAGATTTATCTTCAGCTAACTCCAACACGCGCTGGTTAAATGCGAGCCAGCTAATCTCACGATCGGTTAGGTTCTGCATCTTGCCCACACTACTAGTCTTTAAGGTTTGAGTGAACGCAAGGTTACGTACGAACGCACTGAGAGAGAATTTCATCGTTGTGGCCATGAAATGGGCGTTAGATACTTACCTACTCGCCCATCCCCTGATGAACGACCACGTAGGCGACGGATAACCCAGGGCAGTGCAAATGTAAAGAACCACAAGAAACCTATCGCGCGTTCTCTTATCCACGACGTTGGTTTAGCTGGCGGCAAAGGTGTTCGCCAGCCTGCATCAAATTCATATCCAAGTTTCTCTAAAATCGCATCTGCACATCGACTATGTCCCAGTGCATTTAAGTGCAGCCGATCAAATGCTAAAAATCTCTTGTCACTAAAGAAGCGTTCTTGATTTGCATCCATAATGATTGCACCGACTTCGGCTGCCACTTCGCGAACTCCTCTATTAAAGGTTCCGAACCGCTCCTGCCAGAGTTTAGATCCTCGACCTGAGTTCCCAGTATCTTCAAGGACGGTAAATAACATAATAGTGCCACCACTAGCCGCCAAGGTTCGCACTGCACTTTGATAGCGCTCCTTAGCTAACGCCTGATCAAATCCGGGGCGAAGGGCATCATTTGCACCGGCATGGAAAGAGATGAGCGTTTCGGGGCCAGTGACATAGGTAAGTGCAATCGGAACTTGATCTGCAATTACTTGAGGTAACAATTTTCCGCGAACAGCTAAATTTGCATAGGTAAATGTCGGTGACTTTTTAGCCAATCCATCAGCAATACGATCTGCCCAACCACGATAGTGGCCATCGACTTTCTCATCAGTCATTCCCTCGCTATAGGAATCACCGCAGACAACTAAACGGTTATAGATCATCTCTTTCCATACCTACTTCTTACGGCGTTGCTCATCTACCCAAAACATTGCAATAGATGTTGCAACGCTTGCGTTGAGAGATTCCGTACTAGCCATAATTGGAATAGAGACCACGAGGTCGCACTTTTCACGTACAAGACGTGAAAGTCCTTTACCTTCGCTTCCGACAACGATCATGAGGTGCTCTTTAGCAACCTTCATCTCACTCAAAGTGACATCGGCTTCACCATCAAGTCCGACTACGAAGCAACCTAATTTCTGAGCATCTTCAATAGTTCGAGCAAGGTTTGTCACCTGTGCAACGCGAAGGCGGGCTGCTGCTCCAGCGGAAGATTTCCACGCAGCCGCAGTCATTGCAGCAGCACGACGCTCAGTCATCACAACGCCTGCGGCGCCAAAAGCTGATGCGCTTCGAACAATTGCGCCAAGGTTACGTGGATCTGTCACACCATCGAGTGCGATGATCATCATTGGATGATTTGCTTGCTCTGCAATCTCCTGGAAACTTGAATATTGATACGGCTTAATCGCCAAGATAATTCCTTGGCTATTAGCGTTGATGTTTTCGATCTCAGCGCGGTGTACTTCGCGGATGTTAAGTCCGTGATGTAGCGCTAGCTTGAGAGATTCAGCGACGCGATCATCCACATCAATACTGCGCGCAACGATGAGTTCTGTCGCAGGAACATTTTCGCGAAGTGCTTCAAGAACTGCGTTACGACCAGAGACAATCTCGCCCTTTGGCTTCTCGCTACGTCCGCGAGGGGAAGCACCTGCACGAGGAGCTGTGCCGGCACGTGGTGATGATGTTCCGCCACGCTTTCCATCTTTCTTTTCAACAGCCTTCTTTCGCTTTGCAGCTGCGTGATAGGGACGGTCTTCAGCTTTAGGTGTTGGTCCTTTACCTTCAAGGCGACGCTTATTATTTCCGCCAGATCCTGAAGAAGGACCCTTCTTAGATCCGCGCACTGCACCACGTGGTTTTGAATTACCGGCCATTTATTTACTCTCACTTCGTGTGATCGACCATCGTGGCCCTTGTGCGCTATCTTCAATAGTAATTCCCAGTGCTATCAAGCCATCGCGAATCGCATCGGCTGCTGCAAAATCTTTACGTATTCGAGCGGCCTCGCGCTGTTCTAAGGCTAAGGTAATAGTTCCATCTAGGGTTGTCGTGAGATCCTCAGATCCTCCTGCTGCAAAAGCGCTATCAAATGGATCGCATCCAAGAATCTCAAGTGCTCCGCGAATCTCGTTGGCCGATTGTGCGATACCGCTCTTATCTCCTGCAGTAATTGCGATATTTCCAAGGCGCAGCGCCTCTGAAATACCAGCGAGAGCTTGTGGGACGGCTAAATCTTCATTCATTGCAGCGGCAAAGCCATCACTGATAACAGGAGTAGGTACAACGCCAAGAATTTCAACTGAGCGATTCAAGAACGATTCGATACGTCTGAATGCAATTGCTGATTCGGCGAGTGCTTCATGTGAAAACTCAAGCATTGATCTGTAGTGCGCACCACCGAGATACCAGCGAAGTTCAATACCGCGAACACTCTTTAATAGCTCTTGCACTTGTAGTGAATTACCGAGTGACTTACTCATCTTCTCACCAGAGGCTGTAACCCACGCGTTATGTAACCAACGCTTTGCAAATCCGTAACCAGCAGCTTCAGATTGTGCAATCTCGTTTTCGTGATGAGGAAAAATCAAATCAAGTCCACCACCGTGAATATCAAAACTTTTACCAAGGTAAGCATGTGCCATAGCAGAACATTCGAGGTGCCACCCAGGTCGTCCTGGACCCCACGGTGTTGGCCATGATGGATCGCCAGCCTTTGCAGCTTTCCATAACGCAAAGTCGCGCGGATCTTTCTTAAATGTTTCATCAGCATCGGCTGTGCTCTGTAGATCATTAATGTTCTGTCGCGACAAGGTGAGATACGACTTTAACTTGCGAACTTCAAGATAGACATCGCCATTACCAGGAGCGTAAGCCGCACCGCGTTCAATCAAGATCTCCATCAATGCGATCATCTGTGTCACATGCCCTGTCGCACGTGGCTCATATGTTGGAGGCAAGACATTGAGAGCTGCGTAAGCATCGCTAAATGCGCGCTCATACTTCATCGCAACTGCCCACCACGGCATCTGTTCGTGAACTGCCTTATGTAAAATCTTGTCATCAATATCTGTCACGTTACGAATAAAAGTGACGTGATAACCACTCTCGGTGAGCCAGCGTCGCAAAATATCGAAGTTCACGCCAGAGCGAACATGGCCAATATGAGGAGGAGCCTGCACGGTGGCGCCGCAGAGATAGATCCCCACTTCACCAGCCTTAAGTGGAACGAAGGGAGAAGTGGTTCGCGTGAGGGTGTCATACAACGATAGCGAACTCATGAGCTCAGTCTACCTTGTGAAAAAACTGATTAATTCTTTGTAATCAACGCAGAAGCAATGGCAGCGATGCCTTTGCCTTCACCTGTAAGGCCAAGTCCATCAGTTGTTGTTGCAAGAAGTGCAACATCGGCACCACCAAGGGCTGTAGAGAGCGCCGCAATTGCCTCAACTCGTCGTGCACCAATCTTTGGGCGATTGCCAATGATTTGCACTGAGACATGTGAGATTGAATATCCAGCTGCATGCACAAGACGAGCTGTCTCTTGCAATAACTGTGCGCCACTTGCACCGGCATATTCTGGACGTGAAGTTCCAAAGTTACTTCCGAGATCTCCGAGGTTGGAAGCGGCAAAGAGTGCGTCGCATATTGCATGTGCTGCAACATCGCCATCTGAATGTCCTGCAACACCAGTTTCATCTGGCCAGAAGAGGCCAGCTAAATGAAGTGGTCGACCATCGGCAAAGGCATGTGCATCAACGCCAACTCCAGTTGAGAAGTCATAAGTGTTGCCAAGGAATTGAAGTGCTATTGCTAAATCAGATGGCGTTGTGATCTTGATAGCGCGCTCTTCACCTTCAATGACTTTAACGCGTGCACCTAGTTGTTCAACCAGGGCAGCATCATCTGTTGAATTAGATTTGCTCTCGTGAGCTCTCTTTAAAAGATCATAAGCAAAACCTTGTGGAGTTTGTATGCGACGAAGTGGCGTGCGATCTGGGGTCGTGGTGACATATCCATCACTGTCGACAACTTTGACTGTATCAACCTGTGGCAGTCCCGGAATAACGGCAACTTCTCCGGCTCGAAGCGCTGCAATGACGCTACGAGCTAAATCACTACTGGCAAGTGCGCGCGCAGCATCGTGTACCAATACAAACTCTGCCTCAGGGGATACGGCAGCTAATCCGATCCGAACACTTTCGCTACGAGTTGCTCCACCCGTAACAACGGTTGCACGATCACTTGCAATAGTGCGGAATGCATCTTCGTAACCAGCAGGTGCGGTAATGACGATCTCATCAACAACTGCAGAAAGAGATGCCAGAGCATGTTCAATAAGTGTGCGATCGCCAAGTGAGATCAGCGCTTTAGGAAGTGTGCTTCCGAAGCGTTCGCCACTACCTGCAGCAGCGATGATGGCGGCGATCATGGGGACTTCTTGCGTTAGGAAGCAAGAACCTCATCAAGAATTTCAGCAGCCTTAACTTCATCTGTGTGCTCAGCAAGTGCGAGCTCTGAAACGAGAATCATCTTGGCCTTTGAAAGCATGCGCTTCTCTCCGGCAGAAAGTCCACGATCAAGATCGCGACGATAAAGATCGCGAACAACTTCAGCGACCTTAATAACATCACCGGATGCGAGCTTCTCTAGGTTGGCCTTGTAGCGGCGTGACCAGTTTGTTGGCTCTTCTGTATATGGCTGGCGGAGAACGCTAAATACGCGATCTAACCCTGCGCTATCAACAACATCACGAACACCGACGAGATCTACATTCTCTGCAGGAACGCGGACAGTGAGATCGCCTTGTGCAACCTTCAAAACGAGGTAGGTCTTCTCTTCGCCCTTAATAACTCGAGTTTCAATTGCCTCGATAAGAGCTGCTCCGTGATGAGGATAAACAACGGTTTCGCCGACCTTAAATGTCATGTGTTGCCCTTCGCTAGAGGATCAATTCTACCAGCCCTCACCGACAGATAAAACCCGAGCAGTCACTGCGAAAATGTGACTAGTTCCATGCGTAAATTCCACTTGACATTTTGCTAAGTTTCGTTTTTCCCAGATCGCCGTGAGAGACTTTGCGCATGCGCCGCACATCAATTGTAATTACATCTGCCCTTGCATTCTCACTACTACTGAGTGGTTGTGGAGCTGGGCAAAATGCGGCAACGACAAAGATCACTCGCGTGACAGATGGCAATGAAATTACAATCAGAGAAAATGGTAGCGAAATTCGTGTTGTTAATCTGACTCTTGTAGATACCGGAGATGGAGCAGCAGTTGTTGTTGCAAACATTATTAATCAGGGCACTGATTCAGATCAACTTCTAGGATTTTCAGTACAGGGAGTGCAGGCAACTCTCACTGGTGAAACTATGCTGCTGCCAAATAAGCCACTCTTCTTTGAGGGCGAACAAGCAAATGCTAAAGCGGTTTTCCCTGGTTCAAATCCAAAGCCCGGCACACATGTGACTATTTCAGTTGGCTTTGCAAAGGCTGGATTTGTATCAGCCGAAGTCATCATCCGCGATAAGCGCGATGACTTCAAAAACGTTATCTCAGGAGCAGAACTTGTAACTGTAGATACAGCAACAGTTACTGAGTAATTACTTATCTTCTAGCTTGTAACCAAGTCCACGCACTGTCTGAATAAAGACAGGGTTTGCTGGGTCTGCTTCAATCTTTGCGCGAAGGCGCTTGATGTGAACATCGAGCGTCTTGGTATCTCCGACATAGTCACTGCCCCAGACGCGATCAATGAGCTGGGTACGAGTAAGTACTCTGCCGCTATTGCGCATGAGAAATTCCAGCAACTCAAACTCTTTGAGTGGGAATTGGGTGATTGATCCGCTGATTTCGACAACATGGCGTTCGGTATCTAGGCGAACAGGCCCGACGATAAGCGTGCCTGGTGTGGCCACATCGTCACCGAGATCAGCGTTGCGTCGTAGAACTGCACGGATGCGTGCCACTAGCTCACGAGATGAATAAGGCTTAGTCACATAATCATCTGCGCCAAGTTCAAGCCCAACGACCTTATCTACCTCTGAATCTTTGGCAGTCAACATAATGATGGGCACAGCTGAACGTTGGCGTAATTGTTTACAGACTTCAGTGCCTGAAAGACCTGGCAACATGAGGTCGAGTAACACGAGATCAGCGCCCACTCGGTCGAATTCTTCAATCGCCTTTGTGCCGGTATCTGCCAACGTGACATCAAAACCTTCGCGGCCTAGAAGATATCCCAGCGCTTCAGAGAATGACTCTTCATCTTCTACGACAAGTATTCTGGTCATAACTAACCTTCATTCCTAGTTGGGTGTATCGAACCATCTTTTACGCGCGGCAGACGTAATGTAAATGTGCTGCCTTGTCCTTCCAAACTCCAGACGCTGATATCGCCACCGTGATTAGTTGCAACATGTTTTACAATGGATAGCCCTAGGCCGGTTCCACCTGTTTCGCGTGAGCGGGCAGGATCAACTCGATAGAAGCGTTCAAAAATACGCTCCAGATCTTTCTCTGGAATTCCTACACCTTGATCGGTAACGGTAAATTCAACAAGATCATCTTGACGATTAATTCCAATACCCACACGAGTTGATGTAGGGCTGTAGTTAATAGCATTTTTAATAAGGTTACTCATCGCCATACGTAACTGACTCTTATCTCCAAGAACGAGACAGACTTCTTGGTCAGCAAAGACAATTTCAATCTGTTGTTTATCTGCGGCAAGACGAGACTCATCAATTGCCTCGCGCGCAATGCTGGCAAGATCGAGAACTTCTGCGTTCTTCAATGGATCCTCATCTTGAAGTCGAGAAAGATTAATCACTTCTTGAACCAACTCTGAAAGGCGAGTTGCTTCGATCTGCATTCTGGATGCAAATTTCTTAATAGCGGTTGGGTCATCGCTGGCTTCAAGAACTGCCTCAGCCAAGATAGAGAGCGCCCCGATTGGTGTTTTAAGCTCATGAGAAATGTTTGCAACGAAATCTCTTCGCATTGAGTCCAATCTATGAAACTCAGAATCATCAAAGACAAGGATCGCAACTAAGCCTTCTTCGCCCACAAGTGATACTCGTACAACGAGATCGTGGGTTCCATCGCCAAGAGGGCCTCTCGGTAGTGCAAGAGTCTGCTCTTCATATTTACCTGATCGTCGAACTGCACGAACGAGGTTAAGAATTGGTTGGGAAGTTATTCTAATTTCTTTGAGAATGCCAAGGGCTCTAATCCCGCTTGAGCTTTCAAGAACAACATCAAAGGGGGTGAGAATAATGTATTCGGCATCGATAACCTCGAGTAGATCGATGGCTAATTGAGGTAACCCAACCGGAGATGGAGACTCTTGGCTCTTCATCCGACGATTGAACATGTTCCTATAGTAGAGAGGCTGGCAGGGGTTAGAGAATCAGAAGGGGCATTTATCCCTTGATTACTTACTCTTAATCCATTGTTCAAACTCTATTCATAAACCTCCCCTGTATTGGACCGCCTGGCAAGTAAACTCTACTCATGCGCGATGCCTTTCATGAGGAGTTAGATGCCATTCAAGCCACCCTCGTCACTATGGGCGAGATGGTCGCCGTTGCAATGGAGCGTTCCTCTGAGGCACTTCTTAAAGCCGATGTGAAGCTAGCCGAACAAGTGATCTCTGAGGATGAGAAGCTCGACACCATCCAACACGATCTTGAAGCTCGTGCAATTAATTTGATGGCACGTCAGCAACCTGTTGCTCAAGACCTTCGTATCTTGGTGACTTCACTTCGTATGAGCGCAGACCTTGAGCGTATGGGCGATCTCTGCCACCACATCGCAAAGCTTGCACGTATGCGTTATCCAGCAGTTGCTGTACCGCCAGAATTAGTATCGATCATTGAAAATATGGGTACGACAGCAAAGAAAATTATTGAAAAATCAACTCATGTTGTTAAGAACCAGGATCTTCAAGCTGCTATCGAACTTGAGACCGATGATGATGAGATGGATACGCTGCACCGCGCACTCTTTATCGCTCTTCTTGATGATTCATGGACACATGGAATCGAAACCGCGATTGATATGACTCTGCTTGGTCGCTACTACGAGCGTTGCGCAGACCACGCCGTTTCGATTGCTCGTCGTGTTTACTTCCTTGTTAAGGGCGAATACGCATCAGAGAGCCAAGCAATTCTCTAACTTTTACTTCTTACCTTGATTCGCAACTGCCTTAATAGCATCGGCTGCTGCAGCTGGATCTAAATACGTTCCACCTTTAACTACTGGTGTGAGATCAGCGTTAAGCGCATAGTGCAGCGGAATTCCAGTTGGAATATTTAACCCGGCAATATCTTCATCACTGATTCCATCAAGGTGCTTTACAAGTGCACGTAATGAATTACCGTGTGCTGTCACAAGAACAGTTTTGCCAGCCTTTAAATCAGGAACGATTGATTCATGCCAGTAAGGAAGCATGCGAGTGACAACATCTTTAAGGCATTCAGTGCGTGGAAGATCAGCACCTAAATCGCTATAGCGAGGATCAGCATCCTGTGAGTACTGCGAACCATCTTCTATAGCTGGAGGTGGCACATCAAATGAGCGACGCCAGAGCATAAATTGCTCTTCGCCGTACTCGGCCAAAGTCTGCGCCTTATCTTTTCCTTGGAGCGCACCGTAGTGGCGCTCATTTAAACGCCATGAACGCTTGACGGGAATCCATTGGCGATCACAGTTATCTAGAGCAAGTTGTGACGTAGTGATTGCGCGACGCAACAAAGATGTGTGAACGACATCAGGTAAGAGCCCTGCTTGGCTTAAAAGAACTCCACCGCGCTTTGCCTCTTCTTCACCCTTTGCTGAAAGTCGCACATCGACCCAACCGGTAAAGAGATTCTTGGCATTCCATTCAGATTCGCCGTGGCGCAGGAGGATGAGGTTCATGGCTACATCCTAAAGCATTTAAATTAAATGTTGGAATGCATCGAGATTTGCCAGTGATTCACCGCGATTTACTCGCCATGCCCACTCGCGGCGGATCGCATTTGCAAATCCGAGTTCTAAAAGTGGATTAAAGGAGCTATCGGCATATTGCATGACAGATCCGAGCAAGCGATCAAGTTCGACTTCATTGACCGCCGCCAGCGGCAGACGACCTACAAGATAGATATCACCAAGTTCATTGGTGGCAAATGCGATCCCATACATTGCAGCGTTCTTTGCCATGCACCAGGCATGTACATCACCCGCATTTTCATCAGGTTTGCGAATAACAAAGGCGTTAATACTTAAGGTGTGATCGCCGATAATAAGTGCGCAATGTGTTGCAAGCTTGGTTTGGCCCGGCAGGGTAACAAGAAATGTATGTTCAGATGGGCGATCGTATTCAAGCTTCTGATCTGCTAAAAAAGTTGTGATCACACCGACAGTATTGAGTGCCACGGTTATCCAATAATTTTGCGAGCAGAGGCAGAAGTTGCAATGATGCGATCGTAGATATCAAGTGTCCCGCGCGCGGTTGCATCCCAACCGAAGTGTGATGCATGTTCGATCGCACCCATAGAAAGCAGTACACGACGCTGTGGTTCTTGGATCAGACGGGCTAGTACTGAAGACCAGGCACGTGGATCGTGGCCATCAACTAATACGCCAGAGATACCGTCAGCAACTGCTGTGCGAAGGCCACCGACTGCAGTGGCAACAACTGGAGTTCCACATGCTTGCGCTTCAAGGGCCACAAGACCAAAACTCTCTGAATAACTTGGAACGCAGACAAGATCTGCTGCGCGATACCACTGTGGAATCTGAGCGCGTGGAACTGGGTTTTCAAAGCGCACAACATCGCTGATGTTGAGCCATGAAACTAAATCCTTAAGGCGTTCAACTTCACCAAGTCCGCTACCGGATGCACCACCCATGATGACCGTAATTAATTTGGGGCGAAGATGCGGTGAGTGGCTAAGCATCTCTGCAACAGCGCGAATTAATACTTCAGGACCTTTATGTGGCTGGATGCGTCCAACAAAAGCCAAGATGTGAGCATCTTGTGGCAGACCCACAGCTTCACGCGCTGCCTTGCGTCCGCTACCAGCAGTAAATGTGTAGAGATCAACGCCAGGACTTACCACGCTGACATTATCTGGACAGGCTTCATAGAGAGATACCAGGCTGGCAGCTTCGGCATCAGTATTTGCAATCAGCGCATTTGCTGCGGCAACAACTTGAGTCTCACCTTGGACGCGAATCATTGGTTCAGGTCTTTCACCTTCTGCCAGATTCATATTCTTTACGCGCGCCATGGTGTGCATCGTGTGGGCTGATGGAATACCAAATTTCTTCGCTGTTCGCATTCCAACTTTTCCGGAGATCCAATAATGTGAGTGGATCACATCATATTTTTCGCCCTCTAGTACTGCTGAAAATGCATCAGAGAGATTAGGGATCAGCGCTGGTAGCTCTTCTTTTGTGGCGTTGTATGCACCAATATTCAAATGACGCACGCGAACACCTGGCGAAAGTTCAACAATATCTGGCAGATCAGGGCTATGTCTGCGCGTAAAGATATCTACCGATACGCCCATCGCAGCCATACGTTCTGCCGATTCAACAACGTAGATATTCATGCCGCCAGCATCGCCAGCACCTGGTTGATCAAGTGGCGATGTATGCACCATCAAGGTGGCAATGCGGGGATTCATACGTAAAGGGTAGAACGAATTAGAAGGTTGCGCGAATAGTGCCGATGACGCGCGGTCCACCCATCACCTTTTCAGGCTCAAATGGGCTATCGACGCCGAAAGATTTCAAACAGGCATGTGTCAATGTGCGGAAAGGACGAAGTGCGCCATCACTGACCTTAAATACAAAGGTACGACCATCTGGCAACGATGCAATCTCAACAGCTTCTGCACCATCTTTCATAAAAAGCCCTGGAACAGATTGCATCATCTCTGTTGTGAGTCGACCTTCGCCTGCAACCATCAATGGATGGGTGCGATATGCCTCAACAACGCGTTGGTGAATTGGGTCTGTTGAAATTGTGATTGCACGAATTGAACGCGCAAGACCAGCCATTGTTAAGAGAAATAGCGGTGCGCCGCAACCATCTGTACTCGTTAGCGCAACTGCTTCACCAGCTAACAATTCAAGCTCTTCTTTGCAAGCAACCTGCAATAGATGAGCTGGGTCAAGGTAATTTTCAATCGGCCAATTATTTTTCACACAGGTAAGTAACATCGCAGCATGTTTTCCGCTGCAGTTCATAGTGATACGAGTTGCATCCTTATCGCCCCAGGCTTTGCGCTCGGCTTCCCCCAACGGTCGATCTAGCGAACATTGCAGCGCGCTTTCATCCAACCCAGCCATTGTTAATATTTCACGCACGCCATCAAGGTGCATCGCAGCCCCTGAATGACTTGATGCAGCTAAAGCTAATAGCCGTGGCTCAAGATCTAGCCCATGTCGCACCATTGCAGATGCTTGAATTGATTTAATCGTTGAACGGGGAAAGACAAGTGCATCCGCATCCCCTAATTGGCGATGAATACTTCCATCAGAATTGAGGGCTAAGAGATATCCGCGGTGCGTTGATTCCACAACGCCATCGCGCACATACTCAGCTAAAAGTGCGTCAGTGCTCATTCGCTCTGTCTTTCAAGAGATGACCAGATATGTGCTTGCAGCTCTTGTCCTTCAGCTGCCATGTCGTAGGCAAAGAATAATTCGCCGGCAACGAGGCCGTATAAACGCACACCTGCTGTCACAATCTTTGCAGTTGGTGCTGAATACCCTTGGTCCAAAACAAGTTGAATCTTTGGACCATTAAATGTTCCAACCCAACCTTCAGCAATTCCGGTGGAGTGTGTAATCACAACTTCCAAAACGTTTTTCGGCTTTACTCGCCAGAAACCAGCCTCTGATGCACCTGGGCGAAGAATGTCGCCCTTGTCATCGATGATCCATGAACGTGAGTAGTAATTCATAAAGGGGCGACCATCGTGGTTAAAGACCACTTCATGTGCGTATTCAAAGGTCTCAATGTTTGGATATTCACCGCGACCTTTACCGCGCCATGTTCCGACCATCCATGCAAGTGGATTGAGATCAGGATGTAACCCTTCAGGAATTGTGAAGACCATTAAAGTCTGCCTCTCTTATATGTACGAGGATTCTGTGATTGCGACTTGCGATATGGACGAAAGCCAAGAAAGAAGAGAAGGAGTGACGTAAGGGCTGCAACTACACCAACTGCGCCCATCGTCACCGTCTCCATGGGTTAAGAGTAAGCGATCTTATGCAGGAACAATGACTTGTTGCGCAGCGCTGATTCCACCCACAGTAAGTACTGCCTCCACTGGCGTTGTTCGCTTAATAACTGCCAGTGCAATCGGCCCGAGTTCGTGATGGCGGGCCACAGTTCCTAGAAATCCAACAACAACGCCATCATTTTCAACTGGCGAACCGGTAGCTGGCATCACAACAGCGCTGCCATCAAGGTGCAACATCACCAGGCGGCGTGGGGGATTTCCGAGATTAAATACCTTTGCCACCGTTTCTTGTCCGCGATAGCAACCCTTATTCATATGGACCGCTCCACCTAAGACGCCGAGTTCGTTAGGAATTGATTTGTGATCGGTATCAAAACCAATGCGTGGACGCCCTGCTGCAACGCGAAGCGCATCAAGTGCCCACATACCAACCTGCATTGCATGTGCATCAAATGCTGTTTTCATCTCATCAAGTTCGCTACGTGGCACAAGTGCGTATGGCCCACCTAAATCTGTAGGTACACCAGGTGCGCGCAACACAACATAATCAGCGCTGGCATCACGTACTTCAACCTGACGGGTAAAGATCATCTTTGTTAAATAACTAAGCAAACCTTCACAATAATCTGGTGCGATAACGGCCCAGCATGTACTGCCATCATCGACCAAGAGAAATTGATATTCAACATGTCCGCGTGGATCTAAGACCATCACATCAACCCACGCACCAGGTGCCAAATCTGTAAGGTGTTGCGTAGTTACATCATGCAACCAGGTCAGACGATCAACGCCCGATATTGAAATTACTTTAAGGTGTGAAAGATCTGCCCATGCGTTACCGGCTTCGAGAGCTTTCTCTTCTTTAAACGGTTCGCCAAAATGCCAGATAGCGCCCTGATCTGGGCCCTCTTCAACAAATACAGCGGTCATACCTGCAAGTGTAGAACTACTTATCTACACATGCAGCACAGGTGCCATAAACCGCGAAGTGCGTGACATCTGTCTTAAATCCGTAATCATCGGAGAGGTTCTGCACGAAGTTGGCTGCAACATCGATCGGTGCATCCCCAACAGATCCGCACTTTCCGCATACAAGGTGAAGGTGTGTCAGCTCTTCTGCTGCGTGATAAGTCGCGCCACCATGGCCAAGGTGTGTGTGCTGCACAAGGCCAACGTTTTCAAGTGTTTCCAGGTTGCGATAGACAGTCGAGAGATTGATACCAGGATGTGTCAGACGAACTTTTTCGGCAACTTCTTCAGGAGTTGCATGTCCAAGTTCGCGAACTGCTGCAAGTACTAATTCGCGCTGCGGTGTAAGGCGAAGTCCCTTATCGCGTAATTCGTGTTGATCTGCCATGAGTTAATCCTACTTATCTTTTCTCTAGTTAGAGCGGAGTCGAGCTAAAAGTAAATAAATTTGGCAGCCGAGGCAGAAATCAAAGGTGGCATTGAGAAAAGCTGCGGCTAAAGCGGCGGCGATCGCGATAGTGAAGACCACAGGGGCTCCTGTCGCAGAGCCAACTAGCGCAACAAGTGCGAAGAGAAGACCAATGGATTGTGCAAACTGAGGAGGACGAACATCTTCGGTACGCAACTGTGACTTCAAACGCGGTTTAATTAGTGTGCGATAAATAAATGCATACGGCGTGAACTGTGGACCATTGATCGCACCAATTGCAAAGACAACTGCTTGAATTGTTGCAACCCATGCAGAGCCAGTGACAAGTGCGAGAGCAAGTACAACTGTTGTGAGGGCCGCGGAAAAACGTGGACCGCGTGCATCGATCTCAATGTTTTGCATGAGAGCAGTCTAAAGAAGCAACTCACTCTTTACTAATTGCGAAAGATTTGCAGAAGTGGTGATTAATGCACTGCAGCAACGGCTGCAAATACCTGTGTGCGCTTAGGCGTACCCATCGCACGACCTACCTCAACACCATCGCGGTTGAGAAAGAGCGTTGTAGGCGTTGAGAGAATATTGAGTTGGCGCACGAGCTCGAGATTGGACTCAGCATCGACATGCGCATATGTCACATCAGGCATCGTCTGCACCATCTGCTCAAGCAAGACGCGAGTGGCACGACATGGGGAACAGAAAGCCGATGAGAACTGCACCATTGTCACGCGTGCACCTAGTGGGCTGCCGATCTGATCCGGGGTCATGCGAGGGCCGTTGATCGTCTTCTTGCGGCGAAATTCTCCGCGTGTACGTTGAAACCATATGCCAAATGCAGTGGCTGCAGCCAACACAATGAGGAGTGGTACGAGTGATTTCACAAGAGTATCCTCGCCTACTTAGAGCAAGTTAGCCAATCAAGAGCTAACCACGTGAGGGAGGTGTGAGATGGCAAAGGTATTGCTATTAACAAACTCCACTGGCGCCAGCGCGCAAGTTCTTCCAGCACTCGGGCTCTTGCAGCACACAATTAAAATTCTTCCGATTGATGCATCTGTACTTATCGATGCACCAGTGATGGATTGCGTCTTTATTGATGCGCGCACAGATCTACCTAATGCAAAGAGTTTTTCTAAGTTACTTACATCTACCGGTGTCAGCGCACCTGTTATTGCAATTACAACAGAAGGTGGCTTGAGCGCATTTACCTC
>Ga0209443_1000564_pt1 | contig 25027 bp, 28 predicted proteins | sample LauGreBMM110DCMD_2_FD_187571 | JGI IMG/M metagenome (GOLD analysis project Ga0209443, IMG submission 187571) | Freshwater lake microbial communities from Lake Michigan, USA - Su13.BD.MM110.DCMD (SPAdes) (version 2) | ecosystem: Environmental > Aquatic > Freshwater > Lake | place: Lake Michigan... | reverse complement strand
GCAAATATTAAAAAAAATAATAAATTAAATAGTATATTAAATAATATTTTTAATAATATAAAATTATAAATAAGAATAATAATATAATAAATTCTCTCGGTATCTATATGTTATATAGAAACCTATTAAAATTCCTATTAAGATTAATATTATAAATACGAAAGAGTTAGATATTAAATAATATAATATATATATTATAAGAAATAAAAGTGGATAATAACCATTGGCATATTCTATTAATGAAAAAACAATACTCATTATATTCTATATTTTTAAATAATATTTTAAATAACAAGTTGTTTTAAGTGTCCTACCCGAATATCAGTATTTATCATTATTTGATAGCCCGCTTTAATAATATTTTTAGAAAATGCTACATCTTCGCTACAAATATCTCTTATAATTTTTCCATCATCAGCAACAATTACATTTATTTCAGAATCAAAATATGGATATTGCATTTTATCAAAAACCTCTTTTTTAATAGCCATAAAACCCATTCCAGTATAAGCAACAGGATAATATTTAAATGATGTTTCTTTTTTCCATACTTCTATTTCTTCAGGAGTACTAAACTTAAATGTACCATTTTCTTTAAAATGATTTATATCCCAGTCTTTAACAAAGGCATAATTTATTAAATCAGACATTCTATACATACCAGCAACTACAGGATGATGTTCTGTTGATTCAATTAATTCAATAACTTGTTCAGGGGTAAATATTATATCACTATCAATAGTAATCCATATATCAAAATCTTGATTATTAAATGGTTTTTGTGTTTCTCCTCGCAATGTATCAAGTCCTAAGGTTTTCATTCTAACAAATGAAACAAACGAACCGGTTGCCGGAGAAATCAAAATATCATATTTTCGCATTTCCATAATTTTACTTATTGTAGATGTCCACGAAATTAGAAACTTTGAACTAAAATTATCACCAGGTAAAGCAAATATAATACGTGTCATTTTAATATCATTAACATCCTTATCTTTTTCATTTAAAATATTCTTCTCATTCGTCGTATCATATTTAGTTTCTGTATTATCTACATTTATTATAGCATCTTTTATAATAGTTTCTTCGCTCATTATATTTAATATTTGAAATTATTTCTTATATCATTTTACTGACATTTATAAATGTATATAAAATATATTTGTATATTATAATATAATATACGTATAAATGTCTGATTATAACTATGATAATATCATATATAATATTGAATTAGATTCTAATTCTCATAGATGTATTCAACCTACTAAGATTAAAAAACAATTAAAACCTCACCAATTAGCATGTTTATATAAAGCGATAATGATGGAAAATCATAGAAAGATAGTATATGCTAGCGGAGAAGAAGTTGAATCAAATATAGGTATTTTGGGAGATATTGTAGGGTATGGCAAAACGTTGACTGCGTTATCAATTGTCGCCCATAACAATCTTGATAATATTAAAATCAACAATGAAAAAATAATTAGTTATCATAGTTCAAAGGCTTATAATTATTTTAAACTTAGTTCTAAAAATAAAAATATAGCGAGTTTAAAGAAAATAATTAATTCTACGCTAATTATAGTTCCTCGCGGACCAGTTTATGTTCAATGGGAAAGGACACTAAAAGAAAGCACTAATTTAAAATATTTGGCTGTTGAAAATTTGAATTTTATTAATAAGCATATGCCATCATATGATAAAAATTGCGATGAAATTATCAATTATTTTAATCAATATGACGTAATTCTTATTAAAAATACTACGCTGTCCATATTGTTTAAATATTATGATCCTTATTATTCATCGTTATATAAAGAACTAAAACATTCCTCGTATATTTATAATTGGAAACGTGTTATCGTAGATGAATGTCACGATATTATTAATAAAATAGAAACACTTTCATATTTATATCTTTGGTTAATTAGCGGAACATATTTGAATATCTGTGATCGTATTTATTCGTCTTCTATTTCATTGCATCATAATATTAAGGAGTTCATAAAAGAAGATTATTTAAATTTTATTTTAGTAAAATGTAATAAGGATTTTGTTAAAGAGAGTTTTGATATACCTCAAATAGTTGAAAGATTTTATTTATGTAAAATGTCCAAATATTTAAAAGTAATTAAAAATTATATCAATCAAAATGTTCTTGAAAAAATTAATGCGAATGATATATCAGGTGCTATTAAAGAATTAGGTGGAAAAAATGAAACAGAAACAGGGATTGCTAATTTAATATGTGCAGATATGAATAAGGCTATACAAAATAAATATAAAGAAAAAGATTATATTACTCTTCTAGATATTCCAGAAGAAGTAAAATCAAATAAATTAAAGATTATAGAAACAGAACTTATTAATTTAAATGAAAAACTTAAAGATTTGACAGAAAGAATATCTGAAATTGAAAGTAAAACATGTGCGATATGTTTAGACAATATCACACATCCAATAATTTTAGATTGTACTCATATATTTTGTGGAAGTTGTATTATTAATTTATTAAATAATAATAATGCGTCTGCCGATAATATTAAAAGATGCCCTAATTGTCGAAGTGAAATAACAAGTACAGATAATTTAACTGCTATTGTTCCAGAAAAAATTGAAGAAGTATCTAAAAAAACTAATAAAGATTGTATTGGCAAAGGTATTCTAAGTAAAGAAGATACATTAATTGAATTGATTCTAAATAATAAAAAAGGGAAATTTATCGTATTTAGTCGTGTTGATGCGGCATTTTCTAAAATAACAGAGATTTTAACAATTAATAATATTACACATGCTTGTCTTAAAGGTAATACAAATCAAATGATGAATATTTTAAATAATTTTAAATATGGTAATACAAATGTAATTTTATTAACAACACAATACGCTGGTTCTGGTATTGATATTAGTATTGCCACTGATGTAATTATATTACACTCTATGGACGCTGATAAACAACAAGCGATAGGAAGAGCACAACGTGTAGGAAGAATAGCACCTCTAAAAGTACACAATCTATGTTATGAACATGAATTAAACGATCAAGAATTAAATGAAAATATTATTATTAATTAGACATCATTATAGATATATAATATATAAAAATTGATATAAAACATATAAATATATATTATATAATATAAATCAAAATAATATTTCAATGTTAGACGATAGAAATGCTAAGAGTATTCAAAATAATAAAAGAATACCAAAGTATAAGATTGGTGATGATAATATTGTTAAAAATACTAATGAAAAACAAAGAAATTATTTGAATATTGCCGCAAAAATTGCCATAAAGTCTCCTGGTAATCCTCATAAACACGGTGCTATAATTGTATATAAAGATACAATTATATCATCGGGATATAATCATTATATAAAGGGTAATAGTATGCACGCAGAAGTGTCGGCAATATCAAAAATAAATAAGAAATATAAGGGAATTCTTAATGAATGTGATATATATGTTGTAAGAATAGGTCCAAATAGTTTTAATAACCCTTTAAAATATTCTCGTCCGTGTTTAGATTGTGAAAGTCTTATAATAAGATACAATTTAAAAAATGTTTATTATTCAACATCATATGAATATGATAATATTAGAGGAAATATTACTAATAAAAATAATTGTTGCAAATGTTTTTTATAATTATGATATATTTATAGAGTAAGTGATACTTTGGGAATAATTCTCTTAATATTCTTTTTAACTACTATTTCACGTTCTTCTTCAAATATTTTTTTTAACAATTCTTCTCCCGACAATTCATTATATTTAATTATTTTCGTTTTAATATCATTCATTTTGATAGGAACTTTACATTCTTTAACATTTGTTTTAATTCTCCCGTGTTGCGTATTAAGGTCATTATATTTATAATTAAACATAAACTCCTCTATTTTATTATTTAAAACTCTTTGATAATTCTTGCGTTCTTTCATAGCAATATTCAATTTTCTAATCTGGTCGTCATATTTAAACCAATCATTTACGAGATTTTTAAAAGTTTCCAATTCTTCTGTGGTAGGTTCATTGTTATTATTATTAATAATATCATCTACAATATTCAAATTATCCATTATATATTATATTTACTTTTTATCCTTAAATTATTTTTGTAAATTTTATTTAACAAACTTTTTCATATCATTATATATTCTATTGCCACTATACTCTTCTATTTTTTTTCCTTTGCTGAACTTAACTATCGTAGGATAACCCATTATATTTTTCTTATATTTAGCGCGTAAATATTTAATATTGTTTGATTCGACATTAATTATAGTTATTTTATTATTATTTTTTATGCTATTACATAGTTTATGCCATGTAGGTTTCAATTGAATACAATATCCGCACATGGTTGAATAGTAAAGTATTGTTACATTATCTTCACTTAAAATTAAATTATTAATGCTCTTTTTATTATCAAAATTCAAATTATAAAACATAAAATATTAAATCTTCTATATAATATATATTTTATTATTTTAATCTATCTTAATATAAATAGAATTATGAATAATTATTACAGTGAAATAAATAATACTAATAAACTAACAGAATATAATTTAAAAGATTTAAGTTCTAAAATATCATGTGAAAATATGAGTTTATTATCTAAAAATTATACAGATAATCAGCGAACATTATTTGATGCTAATATTAATATGGAATTATGTAATAGCCATCATTATTATAATGATAATATAGCAGATATTAAAGGTAAAGAAAATAGTCTTTTATCTGGAATGTCTATTGGTAAAAAAAGTTGCATATATAAAAAACCCATATATAATAAAGGCGATTGGGAATTTCAATATGGTATTAGCGATAATTTTAAAAATCAACTAAATTCATTTGAATTATTTAATTACCAATCAAAGGCAAAAACTACTAAAAAATTTACACAAGAATGTCCACAAAGTTACAATTTTAAATCATTAGGAGAATGCGAAAAAGGTCCTTTTGCGACATATGTTAAAACATTTACAAGCGATTATGATAATTGTATATAATATTTATAAAAATTGATAATTACTTTCTTAATATTTAATTAAGAATAAATGTTTTCTATTGAAGCAAATACAAAAAATGTTTTAAATATTAGTGCAAATAATCATAAAAAATTATTACATATTACAAAAAATATTATTGCTAAAATGAATTTAAATAACGAATTAAACAATATAGATTATTTCAAATTAAAAAATATCATATCTATTTACGTAAATGAAGAAATAAAACTGATGAATAATAGTGATATGAATAGTATTATTAGCGAGTATGGTTTTGATAATTCTATTAGTAATTATAAAAAACATTACAAAATATTGGATAATATTAATCTAATTATGTTAACTTATAATATTATTAATAATAACTATATAATTATTGTTAATGTCGATAAGAAAGAAGCTATTAGTTTGCTACAAAATTATATTATTATGAAAAAAAAGAGAAATAAATATATTAAAAAATTGAATGTTAAACGCGAAATTGAATATCTAATCGATAAGATTAATAAAGAGATTAAGTGTGATGATGCTAAGTTAATTCTTAAAACTATCATTAATAAGTTTATAAACAGAACTATGAAAACTATTGATAAAACATAGTATTATGATAATCTTCTATAAACATTTTAATTATTTTATATTTATCTTTACTTATTTTTTTACCCATATCAGTCTTTATATTATTCATCAAAATATTTGTGCGATTTTCTATATTTTCTATAATACTTTTAATATTACTATGATTTTTTATAATACCATATGTAAAATATCTAGATATTCCCATCGACCCTAATGAATCTATACGATCCGCATCTCTAACGCAATCTAATTCTATAAAACACATATCATTGTTATTTGCTAATTCTACAGATAAACTTACATTACACGCAATATATATAATTTTTTCAAGTTCTTGTTTATCTTTTATCAAATTATTAAAGAAAATTCTTAATATATCTTCTTGTGTATTTTCGCCATTATTATATTTACTATCATTAATATCATGTGTAAGTGCGGCCAATTGAATTATAAATATTTGTTCTTCATTTAGATTTACTGACGATGCCAATATTGTCGCTATATTTTTAACTCTCATTGCGTGGTCAAAACTATGCGAATCATCATATTTTTTCATATAATCTTTGGCAAAATTCTCCGTAAGAATAATAATTTCTTCATTAGTTAAAGCAATTCCCACAGGTTCTATAAGTCCATATGAATCCATATTATAAATCGTATATAATATTATAAATCCTATCACTTTTTATTTATTTTTGTTATTTTTCTAATAAAGTTAAAATCGTGTTCATTAAGTATTATCTTGGATGCACCCTATTATTTCGAGATGTTTTCCATGATTTTTTTAATATTTTACTTAGACTTATATCTTTTCTAGCATCATCTATTATTTGATTTCTCTTTTGTATTTTCTCTTCTTTTATTGCATCTATTTTGGCTTTTAATGATTTCTTTGATTCGGCTATTTTTTTTTTTATTATTTCTGGATTTCTTATATTTTCTTTAGTTATATAATACTCTTCCGATGCTTGTTTTTCACTCACAAGTCTTATTTTTCTTACAGTTTCTTCATTTAATTTTTTAACTAGTAATCTTTTTCTTTTATTTATATCATCATAAGTATTTGTTTCTGTTTCTGATTGTATTGAAGATACCTTTGTTCCTTGTCTTGAAAAAGCGCCTCCGCCGCCATTTTTCGAGAGGTCTATAGAAGAGTCGTTTGATATCTTGTATATGTATAGGGCAAAATTTAAAAATACAAGAATTATTATGCTAATGCGTAAATAAAAATACCAGTCATATTTTATTTCATCTTCTTTATTATTAGAATCTTTATTTTTCAATAAAAAATATACTATAAATATTAAGAAAAGTACTACAAATAATATAAAAATATATATACTAAAATAATTTTCTATATCATTTATAATCATAGATATTAATAATATATTAAATATTGCTAGTATTAAACATATGTATGTAAGCAATTCATCATCCCCCAATTAGTTTATCTAAATAATTATTCATTTGTTTATATCTGTAATATATAAATATAATATATATAATAATATATATTATAAATGAATGATAAATTAACTATTGCTATTGATGTTCGTGAAGAATCATTATATAATGATATATTTGACAGAGATTTAGATATTTACAAGGATAAAATAGATATTATAAAAGAAACATTAGATATTGGAGATATTCATATTAAATATAATGATATTCTATATATATTTGAAAGAAAAACTGTCAAAGATCTTATATCTTCTATACATGATGGAAGATATAGAGAACAGAAGGTGCGAATGTTATCATGTTATTCTAAATATCAATTATCATATATTATTGAAGAAGATGATGTTATATCTTCTAAAATATATTCAAATAAATCAATTATTCAAGGTGCTTATATAAATACTATGTTTCGTGATAATATCAGGGTTTTATTTACAAAAAAAATTTGCGAAACAGCCACATTATTGTTATCAATAGCAGTTAAAATAATAGAAAATCCTAAAAAATTTACTTATGTTCATAGCAATGAAAATGAAACATTATGTTATACAGACCATATTAAATTAAAAAAAAAGAAAATAGATAATATTGATATTGACACCTGTTATATTATGCAGTTATCACAGATTCCTCATATTTCAAATATAATAGCAAAGAATATTGCCAAGATATATCCAAATATGCCTACTTTAATCACGAGTTTAATAAATAATGAAAATAAAACTAAAGAATTATGTAAAATAGATGGAGTAGGTAAGGAGAAAGCCGCTACAATTATTAAATATTTATTTGGAGACAATTGAGAACATCTTATAATCACCAATAATATCTTTAAATCTTCTAATATTATTAATGATTTTAAGGTCTCCTATATTTTGAGTATTGAATATATCACCTAATATATTAGTTTCCTTCGATTTTTCTATATCCTTATAATATACTACTGCTGTATTATATTCAGTTATAAATTTCTTATTATTCAATGTAATCACATATTTCTTATTTTTATCATAATTAATGATTTTACTTATAATATTTATTACTTCTTTATTCTTATCCTTACAATTATTTTTTTGATATTTCCATATTTTGTATATTCCATCACCAATATAAGCAGATGAAATGATAACACCTGTCTTAATATTCTTAGTAATTTTAATATCTACTTTAAATGTTCCATCTTCAATATTTTTATCAGATTTTTTCATCTTCTCCTTATCGGTGCTAATAATCTCATCACATTCTCCTATAATATTCTTATTATCATTTACAGTTTCAATATTAGTAATCTTATTGGCCTTCACTGACTTAGATATTTTCTTAACTTTTGGTTCTCTTAATATGTTAATATACTTGTCAAATAATAACTCTTTAACATTCAATAATTTTAAATTATCTAATCTGTTTTTTCTACGAATATTATCCTGATACATCGGTTTAGTTAATAATTCTTTATCAACATTTTGCCAATATTCTTCATCTTTATCATATCCCGGTAATTGATCGATACACAAAGCATATAATTGAATAATAGGTTTCATTATTTGATTCGTTATATAATGAAGATAATCTGGTGTCAATTTATTCTCTACTATATATTCGGGGTTTTCTATCCTGTCTCCTTGAAGAGAGTTTGGATTATCAGTTTTTATATATACAAATGGAATGCGTTCGTTTACACAAGGACGATTTCCTGGATCTCTTGCACCTATTCTATCTGCCAAAACCTTATGGGCAATTTTTGAAGGGTCTTTATAAGACGCCTTTATACTTTTAGTAATTACTAATTCTTGTATAGATGTTTTGCCTTCTACCAAGTCCTTTAATTCTTCATTTAGAAACTCTATAGAAGAAGCCAAATCTTGTTTTGTCAATATTATATCAATGACTCCTCCATATACTTTCTTAACAATATGAGCATTATCACGTCGTTTCAATACAATTCCCATAGATTTCTGTTTATAACTATTAATATCCGTTTCATATAAGTTTCCAACGTATCTCTTTTTACTTAGCAATATGAATGGATATAGTGATTTTTCATAATTTAATTTCTGAGGTTTAGGCATTATTTTAGCAATCTCTTTTTCTACAATTTTACCCATCTTTATAGCATAAGGCAATGCGTCCTTTCCCAATACTATATTTCCTTCCTCGTCTTTTAATGGAAATTTACAGAATATAGAATCAGTATCACCGTATATAACATCAGCACCGTAATTATCTTCTACAAATTTCTTAGCCATCATAATCATTTCTCTTCCTGTTGCGGTAGTACACGCGGCTATTTCTTTCAAATATATTGATGATGTCCTAGCACCAATTTGACCATATAGTGAGTTTGCTGTAATTTTATAAGCAATCTGTCGCGAATCTAATACATCCTTTTCAAATGTATTATATGTATCTTCAATTGATATTACACTATCTTTTTGAATATTATAACTTTCTTCTGTATCTATATTAAATATATTGTATATTTCGCCCTTATCTATACAAAATCCAATATATGTATTTGTGGCATCTTTGATTGTCTTATATTCTATTTTTTTCCTCGTATTTTTCCTTTCAATTAAAAGCATATCTAAAATGTCCGCAATAATTCCCTTACGCCCATCTTTATATTGTACAAATGTACATTCTTTTTCTCCAATCTTTTTCTTCTTATCTCCCTTACCTTCATATATATCATAATAGATATTCTTGTATTCTATATTAGGATCGGCGACCCTATATTTTTCATCTATCAAATAACAATCGTGAGATAAATTATTTGAAATCATAGATGAAGGATATAGAGACCCGTAATCAAATACTACAATAGGGTCGTTTAAATATATTGCTTCTTTAGGGTCTAAGACAACCGCACCCTCATATCCATCTTCAATATCAATTACATCATTATCATACGATTTAATAGTAGGGATAAGTGTATTTTTTTCCATACATTGTTTAGCGATTAAAGAGAATATTTTAATGCCTTGACCTCTGCGAAATAGGAAATTAAGCGGAACTAAACAAACATTACCCATACCAATATTATTCTCTATAATCTTTAATTTATGAATAAGACGATTAACAAGACAGCAATCTTGAATACAATATTTAGCAATCTCGCATCTATCTTTAGAATTACCTTTGAACTTATTGAATATTTCTTGCGGCTTTAAATCATTCTTATTATCGCCTAAAAATATTGATGCCACATTATCTAATTTATAACTATCCAATTTTTGTTCTCTTTGCATTACTTTTAATAAATCGATTAATACCACTCCATCCATATCAATATATCTAAGAATATTATCTCCCATAGCAGATGATGATAATTTTTGTTCAACAAGTGACGTTTTACGGGTTATTAATCTACCCCATCCTATACTATATTCTTCTAATATTCCGAGCTCTTTTGCTCTATCCCAAATATATGGCATATCAAAACCAAATATATTATATCCAGTAACAATATCCGAGTTCAATTCATTCATTAATTCCTTCCATTTTATTAATAATTCTTTTTCTGTAGAACATGATAAAACATCACAATCTTCAATTATATCGCATGTATCTAATGTTATAATACTTTTATATATTATTTTTTCAGATCCATAAATATGGACCGTAGTGCCAATTTGAATAATTTTATCACCCTCCAATGGAACTAATAAACTATCTAAAATTTTTGCTAATTTTGTTTCTTCTTCATTCAATTGAGCAATTGTCATATTTACTTCATTTTCTTCTTCTATTTCTTCTACATCTTCTTCACTATGAGAAGTTGATTTTACAGATGCTGATATTTTATCTAGTATAGATATTATATCATTCATATTTTTTTCTAAAAGCACTGGAATACTATCAATATACTGATTGCTTATTTTTCTCTTAGTATATACACGATTAATTTTTAAATCAATTGCTTGATCTATAATGATATCTTTTTTATAAATATTCTTTAACCAATAAATTATAAAATCACTCGTATATTCATATCCTGCTTTTGCCACTAATGCCAAATCTTGTGCGACCTTACTATAATTCTTAATGGCTACAGGAAAATCGCCGTGACTACTGGTACATTCTATATCAAAAGAGGTTATTAGAATAGGTGCTATTTTATTGATATCTAATGGAATAACGTTTTTACCATCGACACTTATATTATAATTACATCTTCCTGTATCTTCAGCAATATCATATTTTTCAATTCTTACCCACCCACATGGTTTGATATTTTGAATATGGATATATTTAAGAAATGGATCAATATTGCTTTCATATGCTTTATAACCTTCCTTCTCACGAGATTTAAAATAGTATTTGAGATTATTATATAATTTCAAAGATTTTACGGAAACCTTGATAAAGCGAAATAATTTATTGTTAGTAAAACCCCAAAAGTCTTTTTTTTCTACTATAGAAATATTAGAGAAATGAGATAACATATTATTAGGAATAATTTTTTTCTCATATTTATTTCCTTTGAATTGTGCCGTATATTTATCATTTAATATAGTATTTTTGAGTTTTACTACATTTGCCTCAAAAACATTACTATTATAATTTTCCCAATACTCTGGTGGTTTTATATAAAAGAATGGTTTAAAACATTTAACCGTAGTTGATATTGTAGCGCCATTATTGCAGACACCATATAAAATAATTGAATAAATTTCTTCAAAATCCTTATCTTTATTTCTATCATTTTCGGGAATATAGATATCAGTAATTTGAAATTCTATTGGTTTATTATCTAATGGTTCGTAATCTTTTCTTGGTTTATCCATAATAAATAGATAATGACAATTATTTAAATATAATTAATTAAAATCAATTTTTAATTTATTATAAGTAATAGAAGAATGGAAATAACTATAGAAGGTTTAATTATTATAATAGTATCTTTAATATGTATTTATTATATTTATAATTATTATCTTAATTTTGGATTAATAAAAGTAAAAAGTAAAATAGATAACAACGAATATATAGTTCAAATTAAAGACGATTCATTAGAAGCCGCAAATTTAATTGCTAAAATACGAGAGAAATTAATAGTTTTAATGGAACATCTCGAGAAATCATTTGGTATGAATGATAATCGCGTTAAATTATTAAAAAAAAACTTTAGACCAGATAGATTAAAAGAAGGTGTTGATAGTCCGGGTTATACTAGTTATTCTATAAATAAAGGAGAACAAATTATATTATGTCTTCGTAATAATGATAAATTAGTCGATATTAATACTATGGTTTTTGTAGTACTACATGAATTTGCACATTTATCAACGGAAACTATAGGACATACAGAAGAATTTTGGGATAATTTTAGATGGATATTAGAAGAATCAATCAATATAGGTATTTATATTAAACAAGATTTCAAAGTTAAAAACGAAGAATATTGTGGTATGACTATTACTTCTTCTCCATTAGAATAAATATTATAAAGATAAATATATATTATATAAGATAAATATATATTATCTATATTATAAATACAATGAATGAATTGGTGGTATATAATAAAGACTGTAATCAATTTGAATTATTTCTATATATAATATTTATATGTATGATGATTAGTAAAAAATATACAAATACTATCAAATTTGATGTATTGCGAAGAAAAATAAATCAATATACAAATTGGAATATCTATTTAATATTATTAAATTACTTATTGATTAATTACGCTGATATTAATAATCTTTTAATATCTAAGTTTATTGCCAATAATTCTTTAAATATATTTATAATATTTCATAGTTTTTTGCTCTATGATAGCCGAATATTATTTCAAACTATAGATAATACACCATTTGTTCTTAATAAAATAATCAAAAATATTTCTGATAAACGATTATTACAAACTGAATATATGATATGTAATGTTGTTTTTCATATATTGCCTGTATATTTTTATAGAGATACGCTATTACAATATAAATCTTATGATGATACTAAAAATATGTATTTATATACAATAATTTTTAAGTTTATGTGGACTCTTAATATTTTTGGGAATTATAATTTTATGTCTATTTATATACCATCATTTGATTTTTCTAATATTAAATTAGTTAATGGAATAATTGTATGGGATTATATCTTAGATAATCTTCTTATGAATTTATCTGTATAATTTTGATTACGTAATATATAAAGATATTATTATTATTAATTATATAATATGATACCTAAAATAATACATCAAACATGGAATGATGACCCTGTTCCGCCTATAATTAATTACATACGTAATGAAAATGCAAAACTATTGAAATCATTAGGATATGAAATAATTTTATGGACTGACAAGATGATATTGAAATTAATAAATGAGGAATATCCTAATTTTTATAAAATATATAATTCGGCACGTACAGGTGTACAACGAGGAGATATAGCGAGGATTTTACTTATATATCATCACGGTGGTATATATATAGATTTGGATATATTGGTTTTACGTGATTTTGCTGAATTGCTAGATATGAAACGTAATACTTTTTACATTAGTTATGAACCTGTTGAACAAACTAAGTTAATATATAATAGCGATAGATATATATGTAATGCTTTCTTTGCCGCTAATAAAAATAATATATTTTTACATAAATTGTTACGTAATATTCCTGAATATATAAATAGACATGGGTATGATTTATTTAGCAAATTTGATATATTTGGAGGATCTTATATATTGACGAATATAAATGATTATGATAAAAATATGAAAGAAAATGATATTTTCATAATAGAAGACAGAGAATTGATATATCCTATAAATGATTTAAAATTAGAAAATATTCCTACAGCAGTTAAAGATTGGACTTCTGTTAGAACTGGAAAATATACATCAAATCCTATTATGGTTCATTATTGGATACATGGAGATTTTGAATCTAAGAATCTTCTTAATATATTTAAGCCCGATGTTAATTATAATATACATTATAATATGTATATATTTTTCAAGATATTGTATCCTAATATAGAAAAAATTGATAATCTCTCTTAATAGTAAGTGGTTTATGTTATTAATAATCTTGCTATTATTGTTACAAATTAGTTGTGTTAAAACTTTTGCTAAAATGCAGTATACAAATATTATTAAAGATACTATATTAAATGATCCTAAAATGCCAATGATTTATACTAATAAATATTTGAAGAAAAGTTTAACTAATACAGTAGCAAATTGTAATTATAATAAACAGTTTGTTTCAGCCGAACACATATATCCACAATGTTTATTAAATATTAAACAGTCTAATGATATGCATAATATTATCAAGACTATTAATACACTTAATGCCAATAGATCTAATTATAAATTTCACGAAGATTATGATATTAAAAATAAACACTGGGTAGAACTAGAATGTAATAATTACGTTAATCACAAAGAAAAAATATTTGTACCAAATAATGATTCGCGAGGTTTTATATCTAGGGCTATCCTGTATATGTATAAGGAATATAATTGCAATCCAAATAAAATAATAGATATAGAAATATTAAAGAAATGGTATTATAATTTTACACCAACAATAGAAGAACGATATCACAATGATATTATAAAAAGACTACAGAATAAGAATAATATATTTATATCAAATTATAATAAAAAAAATAAAGGTATAAAAAAAATAATAGATTCCTTGCCATTATGATAATATATATTATAATTGTTTATAGTTAAATATTGCGATATATTTATTTTTTGATTATAATAAAAAATGATATTGACATAAAATATCTCATTTTTATAATGAATCTTTTAAATGAAGAGCAAAATAATGCTTTAAAATGTGTTATGGATGGTCATAGTATATTATTGACAGGTTCGGCAGGAACAGGAAAATCATATACGATTAAATATATTATAGAGTATTTGAATAATGCGAATAAGAAATATGCTATTACGGCTTCTACAGGAACGGCTGCTGTTATTATTGGAGGACAAACATTACATTCATTTTTAGGACTTGGATTAGGAACTGGTAGTGTAAAAGAAATATTGAATAATATATTGAAGAATAAGAAAAAATATGAGAGTATATTAAATTTGGATGTATTAATTATTGATGAGATTTCGATGATTGATAAAGAATTGTTTGAAAAGATATCTATTATATTAAGTATTATAAAGTCCAATGATAAATTTTTTGGTAATATTCAGTTAATTCTAGTAGGAGACTTTTGTCAACTTGCACCTGTAAAGGGTAAATATTGCTTCTTGGCTGATATATGGAATAAGATGAATATTAAAATAGTATTATTGGAAAAATTAATAAGACATAATGAAGATTTACTATTTCAGCAAATGTTAAAAATTCTTAGAAAAGGTAAATGTACGGATAATATTATTAAGGTCTTAAATAAATTGAAAGATACTAAGTTTGAGAATGGTATTATTCCAACAAAATTATATCCAATAAATGTCAATGTTGATAAAATAAATAATATTGAAATAGAAAAATTGAAAGCAGAGGGAAATATCTCTAAAACTTATAGAGCCGTAACGAGTTGTGATAAAGAGAAAGAAGGTGAAAAATTCACAATAGAATTAACATTAAATGCACAGATTATTGTAATTAGAAATATAAATGTTGAAGATTCTCTTGTTAATGGGACACGAGGTATTATTAAACATCTTGGAGAAGATTTTGTTATTATTAATGATGTTAAGGGAAATATTCATAAAATCAAATATTTTACTGATACATTTAATAATGTTATATCTTCTAAAAGTTCTTATATAATACATATGCCTATTAGAATATGCTACGCCCTTTCAATACATAAATCTCAAGGTATGACGATAGACGCATTAGAATTAGATTTGGGTTCTAATATATTTACTTGCGGTCAATCATATACCGCATTGTCGCGTGCTAAAAAATTGAGTTCTATTAAAATTATTGATATTGATAAAGATTCTTTTAGAACTAATATAGATGTTAAAAAATTTTATAAAATTTGTAATAAATAATCTTAATAATTATTAGATATAAATAAAAATGATAGAAGCATTTGTTTCACAAAGTGAAAACGATGATATTGTAAAAAATGTGTTTATAATATTTGGTTATTCGATTGCTAGTATTATAACTATATTATCATTACTATGGGGATATAATACAAATACTAATATATTTATAGCAATTTATTCTTTAATAATAATTATATATAATGTAATGATAATTTCAATAGTTGTTATGAATAAACAAATATATGATTCTACAAGTTATAGTATAATATTTGGAACTACCATATTTTCTATATTTTTGACTTTTTTCATAGGTGTTTATTTTACGTACAAATATTTTGTAGTTTCTCCGTCAAAAGGAGCATCAAATGTTCAAAATGTTCAAAATTCATATAATTATTAAATTATATATATCCTATGTATGATATGATATATAGTATCATATATAATGATAATGTTTTTATATATATATCAAGTGGTAAAATATTTTCTTGTAAATATTCGGGTATTTTATCATATATATTATTTATTATTCCACTAAAATAAATTAAGAATACTATAATGACTATTATTAGATTCTTTTTAATCAATTCGACATCTATATATAACATATAATCGTTTTTATTATGTTGATTAAAATGTTGTGAATATGGATTTTGCGACGGATTTGGTGGATATGACGATTGTGACTGAGAAGGATAATATTGATTCGGAGATTGATTATAAGTTTGTTGATTAGATTGATGAGATTGATTAGATTGATGAGATTGATTAGATTGATGAGATTGATTAGAATATGATGGGTTATTGGGTGAATTAGGTATTCCTATACTTGGCATCTCATGTATTATAGGTGGCTGTAAATTTACATTCATTTCTTTATTATTTTTAGATATTAATATTTCATCTCTGAACTCATTTAGAACATCTTGTACGATAGGATCATTTATATCATTATGTTCGCTACTATTAGTCATTATACCGTAATAATCTAATATTATATTATATTTAGATATTGAATATAATTACGCAACATAATTATATTATATATATTATAATGTTGCTAAATCCTAATTATTTAATTGAATTGCTTACAACTAATAATATAAAAATAAGGAAGTGTATTCATATAGGTGCTCATAAATGCGAAGAATTGCCAATATATATTAAACTAGGATTATCTCATAATGATATAATATGGATAGAAGGAAATAGCGATTTAGTTTCTTTGTCAAAAGATAACAAAATATATAATTATATAATATTAGATAAGGATGATTGTGATATAATATTATATAGAGCAAATGATACATCATCTTCGTCTATTTTAGATATGTATATTCATAAAGAAGTTTATCCAAAGATATCATATATAAATGAAATAAAATCTAAAAGTATTACAATTGATACTTTTTTACATTTACATAATATAAATAGGGAAGAATATAATTTCTTAAATATTGCTATTCAAGGTGCTGAACTATTAGCGCTAAAAGGTGCTATAAATTATTTGAAATATGTAAATATAATATATTGTAAAATACACGAAATAGAATTATATAAAAATTGTGCTAGCATAAAAGAATTAGATGAATTTTTAGGAGGCTATAATTTTAGGCGTATTATAACAATTATGACAGATAAAGGATGGGGTGATGCATTGTATATTACTTCTTAATAGTAGGTATTTTAGGTGGTTTAAGTGCTTTAGGTGGTTTAAGTGCTTTAGGTGGTTTAATTTTATTACATCTTCCTGTTTCTAAATTTCTTATTTCATCTTCTTTACATTTTTTAACACATTTTCCTGTTTTAGGATTAATTTCTTCATCGTCTTTACATGCTTTAGTATCTTTTTGAAGTTTAGGTAATTTTTTAGGTTCTTTCGAAGGTTTTGGTATAAGTTTTTTAGGTTCTTTCGAAGGCGTTGGTATAAGTTTTTTAGGTTCTTTCGAAGGCGTTGGTTTTACAATTTTATCGACAATATCATTTTTAAGAGATATTTTTTGATATGTATAAATTTCTGGAATATCTGATGCTTCATATTTATATTCTAGATATTTGCGTATAGCCCCTTTAGTTTTATCTTTTTTAATTTCTTTCATTAAATCTTCTTTTATAGATAAGTAGTTTTCGTAACTTATATGTGCTAACATTCTTTTATTTTCATATAGTTCTTCATATTTATTCTTCTTTTGATTATTTATATCTTGTTGTTTATCAAAATTATCAAGATATTCTTTAATATCTTTTTTTAAACTATTAACATCATTTGTATTATTATTAGCAATATTTAATATTTTTTTTTCAATATTTCTTAATATATCCATTTAATTATATTGAGGATAAAAATAATTAAGGTAATATAATATCTTCAAACATTCCCTTGTAAAACGTTTGAAGACTCTCATCTGGTTTCATTTGTTCTTCGTATGTACTTCTTGGTATATATTTAACAATTATTTTTTCCTTATCACAAGTATTTTTCTTACTGTAATATCCTTGAACTATTAATATAGTACCTATAAAAAGTAAAAATATTGCAATTGCTTTCATTTCTTAATATTATAATATAGTTTATTTTTATGTATTTCTTTCACTCCATACATCAACCTTCTCAAGTTCCTCTTTAACTTCCTCCAATTTTACAATATCATCATTCTCATTACTTGCCTCGACGTTATCGCCGACGTTATCACCAACAGGTGCAGCGTTTGAAGCAAATGTTTGCTTTCTATTCTCAAAAACAATATCGCGATTATCCATATTGTTCTTATATTCTTTCATTAGCGTATTCAGTTGCGTTTCAGAATATTCTTGATTATCAAGACATTCTGGATTAGGCGACCAAGGACACCAACATCCAACTTGTGCAATATAAATATTAAACTTATTATCTATTTTTTTCAAAAATTCACTACGCGTTTTTGCTTCCTCGATAGTATCAAAAGTTCCACGTACTTTAATTCCACGCATAGATGTTATAAAATTGTTATCTTTGTGATAATTTGATTCCAATTCATCATTATTTACAGATTTATAAAAAGCATATTGTTCATTCATCTCTTTTGGTTCAAATATATATGAATGATTTTCAACAATTGTATTTATCATATCTTTTTGTTCAGGATTTTTCTCTTTGATACCATCGAGGAGTTTTTTCATATCATCGGAAAATTTGTGTATAAATTTATTAAAAATATAGGCTTCCTTGTTTACGATAACATCCTCGGGGCTAATAAAAGATAGCAGAACAAAATTTTGACCTCTAATAGGTTTATCTTCATCCAAATAATCAACTTCTTTTGTAGATACCAACGTATTATCTACTGCCGACATTGTTATATTCTTACCTTATATTATAAATATATATTTAAAATCTTATATATATTTATTTTAAAATATTTTATAATAATAAATGTCAGTTAAAAAATACGATGATTCTAACATATTATTATATAGTTTTATAAAATATTTTATACAAGGTCTTATAATTGCTTTTATAGCATTATTAATACAAAATAATCGTTTTGATGTCGCAAAATTACTAACTCTAACTATATTAATAGTTCTAATATTATATCTATTAGATTTATTATCAAATAGGTTTTCTATTTATCAAAATGGTAACAAAATAGGATTAAATAATTCTAATGATTTTATGTTGTTATAAGTTATATAATTTCTTTTTTATTTGAATTATTACAAAGTTATTTCCATTGGAATATAAAATATTATTATACATAATGAATATAATATAACAAATGATAAGAGAATTGCTTGATTAATTATAAAGAGTTCTTCGTATGTTATATGCTTTGCGGGCATATTATAATTTTTTATAAGTAAAATGTATCATTTTTATATCTATAATACTTTTTATAATTTTTAGAAAATAATAATATATCTAGAAGCCTCATAAGGCATGCCTTCAGCACGAGCGACCCTTTAAGGGATTCTAGGAGAAGCCAAGATATTTACTTTTTTTGATTTTAGAATTTTGAGTACATAACTTAATTTATTTAAAAATTTCTAGAAAAGTTTTGAAATATTAGAAAATAAAAAGTTATGTACTCAAAATTCAAAATAGGATTTTTAAGATTTTTTGGTTTGGATTCTTGGAGGCTATAGTGAAGCCTCTTAAGGCATGCCTTCAGCACGAGCGACCCTTTAAGGGATTCTAGGAGAAGCCAAGATATTACTTTTTGATTTTAATGCCTTGAAGATTTAAAATGATGCAAAACTAATTAAAATTTAAATAATATAGTATATATATAAATGTTTTACAATAAAATTGAAAGACTTGAAATTGTTTTGCAAATTATTAACAAATTAAAAAATTTTCAATCTACAAATAACACAACTATAAATTTGTACAACGAAAAATTATGCCACTTTATTACAGAATTAAAACAAATTTTTGATAAATATATAAAACAAGAAGAACCAAATCTTAACGATTATAAAGGTATTTTATATTTTGAAGAAATAAATAAAAATATAGAATATTTTTTACCTTGTAGAAAAAACACAGAACCTTTATTTGTAATAAAAGGTAAAAATGTAAAATATTAATATAATTTGTACCATTTTAAATCTTCAAGGGTATAAAGATTTTTTGAAATAATCTGGTTTTATCTATAGAAAATAAAGCATAAGTAGAGTAAGTAGAGCGAGTAGCCGACAGAATACAAAGATATTATATTAAGAATTATAATATACTACTATATTAAAGTGATGGTATAATTTCATAATTCAAATCAATACATATTTTTTTCCATATTTGGTCTTGAATATAAAGTTTTTCTCTACTTTTTAATAAAGGAAAATATTTGAGATATTCGTTTAATCCGAGTATTTGAAAGAATTTATAAAGTACATAACTATATGATAAGAAATTCTTTCTATCTTTTGGACAATGTTTAAGAAATGGCGCTTGAATACTTCTAAACATATTACACAGTTTATCTTCTAATTCGGGACTAAATTGTGGTGTAGGTATTCCATTAATTCTATTTATAATATAATTAATATGTTCATAATATTTATTAATTCTTAATCTTTTAAGAATATCCCTCATTTTTAAGTAAGTTATTTTTTTCAAATCTGTAATTTTTTCTTTCTTAATTTCCGTTAAAATTTTTTCGAATATATCATCTGGTATATCAGTACTTTCTTTTCCCTGAACCTGATTACACCATTCTCTAAAATGATTAATTCTCTTATAGCAAAAATGTGATGTATCCTTAGTATTCTGTTTTAATATTGGTCTATTTTGTTCTACTAATAATAATTCTTGATATCCGCATATATTACACACTATTATAGCATCATACTGAAGACATGTCATATTATTTTTACATATTTTACATATTTCTATATTTTCCTCTTCAACAGTTCTTACATATCTATTATTAATTATAGCCATATATTTATCAACTAACGTACTTTTATCGCATATTTTGCTATTATTATCTTTGTCACTATCGCTTTTTTCGTTCTCATTAATTTCGCATTTATCGCTAATAATAGATTTATTTTCTATCAATGTATTTTTACTATCTATATTATTGAGAGCCTCTAAGACATTTTTAGTATTATAATTAATATTATTATTACGTTTTTTTTTGGAATCTTTTTTATATGTTTTTGGTTTATTACATGTTTCCTTAATAAAATTAATATTTTGGTTAATATCTGATTGTTTATTTACAGTATCATAATATTGAAATAATATATCACTTGTATGTTTATAATATTCTATTTCATCTAAATTATTAAGTTCATTTAATTTTCCTTTAATATCTATAATTTCTTCATTTAACTCTATATTACTAAACCATAATTTACTATTAATTTCTTTATTAGTTGTACTATTAATTTGCCTTAATATCTCGCTTTTCTTTTCTTCGCAAAAATTTAATTTTTTAATATAATATATTTTTTCCTTATCGCTCCTTTCAAAATCCTTTATCATATTATTATGCATTGCATCCAATGTAACTGTTTCATTTATATCTGTCGTTATTTTTTTTTTAGATGACTTCTCTTTAAACATCATTATATTTGAATTATAAATATTAAGGTTTATATAATAAAATTTATTTTTGTGTCATATAATCTATATTTTTTTCTCCTCTAATAGTATAAAGAATATAGCGTAAATGGGTGGTGGTCTTCTTCAATTAGTTGCTTATGGTGCTCAGGATGTTTATTTAACTGGTAATCCTCAAATTACCTTTTTCAAAGTAGTTTATCGTCGTCATACTAACTTCGCTATTGAAGCCATTCAACAAACTTTTAACGGTAATGCTGGATACGGAAATACTGTTACCTGTCAAATATCCCGTAATGGTGATTTAATAAATCGCATGTATTTACAAGTTGATGTCCCTAAAAGAAAATCGACCGCCGCTAGCGCGGGAAGTACCTATCAAAATTATCTGGGTCTGCGTTTAATTAAGTCGGTCGTAATAGAAATTGGTGGTCAACAAATAGATAAGCATTATTCTGATTGGCTTTACATTTGGAATGAATTATCTCTTCCTATAGGCAAACGTTATGCATATGATACTATGGTAGGTGCTGATAAAGATATATTAACTGGCGTTACTGTTAATAATGATGTAACAGCGACCACTTTATATATTCCTTTTGAATTCTGGTTTTGTCGCAATGTAGGTCTCGCTCTTCCTTTAATAGCCCTTCAATATCATGAAGTAAAAGTAAAAATAGATTTTGAAACTAAAGCAAATTGTGTAATTGCTCCTGCCGATTTTGATGATGTTAAAAATATATCTTTATGGGCTGATTATATATTCTTAGATACCGACGAACGCCGAAGATTCGCTCAATTATCTCACGAATATTTAATAGAACAATTACAATTTACTGGAACTGAAACTCTCGTAGCCGGTACTAATCGTATTAAATTAAATTTTAATCATCCTTGCAAAGAATTAATATGGGTTGCTAAAATACCGCAAGATCTCAATAAAACCAGATGGTATGATTATACTAATACTAATCTTGTTGAAGTTGATAATTCACCATCTTTAGGATATAACGGAAGTTCTAAAGTTGGAGGCCAATATACCTCAAACTACTTAGTAATATCTGATATTAAACCTGCTTCAAATGTCAATCCCTTCAAAAATGCTATACTTCAATTAAATGGCAATGATCGTTTCGCGGTAAGAGAAGGTGATTATTTTAATTATGTTCAACCCTTCCAACATCACACTAATGTTCCTGTACATAATTCAATCAACGTATACTCGTTTGCTCTTAAACCCGAAGATCATCAACCAAGTGGCACTTTAAATATGTCTCGTATTGATACCGCTACTCTCATGGTTACAGCGGGTGATAGAGATACTGGTTTAACATACGAAGGAGTAAATATATATGCTGTCAATTACAATGTTTTACGTATATTATCTGGAATGGGCGGCCTTGCTTATTCCAATTAAAAAATAATAATTATAATAAATTGTGTTATATATTTCCCTTTTTTTTTTCTCCTCTAATAGTATAAAGAATATAGCGTAAATGGGTGGTGGTCTTCTTCAATTAGTTGCTTATGGTGCTCAGGATGTTTATTTAACTGGTAATCCTCAAATTACCTTTTTCAAAGTAGTTTATCGTCGTCATACTAACTTCGCTATTGAAGCCATTCAACAAACTTTTAACGGAACTCCCAATTTTGGCAATCGCGTAACTTGCCAAATATCAAGAAATGGCGATTTAATACATCGTGTATATTTAGCGGTTGTTAATTATTCATCTGGAATTAATGTATGTCCTTATTTTGGTCTTCGTTTAATAAATTATGTAGAAATTGAAATAGGTGGTCAAAAAATAGATAAACATTATTCTCATTGGATGTATGTATGGAATGAACTTTCTTTACCCGTTTCAAAGAAAGATGCCTACAAAAAAATGGTTGGTGCCAATGATAAACTAAAGTCTTTAACTAATGCTAATCTATATATCCCTTTGGAGTTCTGGTTCTGCCGTAATGTTGGCCTTGCTCTCCCTTTAATCGCCTTACAATATCATGAAGTAAAAATAAACATTTTATTTGAAACTAAAGATAATTGCCTCGGTAATACAGGTGAACTTCACGATTTAACTTCAACTACTTTGTGGGTTGATTACATATTCTTAGATACTGATGAACGCCGAAGATTCGCTCAATTATCTCACGAATATTTAATAGAACAATTACAATTTACTGGAACTGAAAGCATAAACGATAATTCTACTAGCATAAAACCAAAACTTTCATTCAATCACCCTTGTAAAGAATTAGTATGGTTCTGTACTTCTGGTCATCATGCTTCTACTAGACATACAATCAATAACAATTGGGTTAACTATTCAACAGGTGTTAATGGATATGCCGCAGGTAATCCGGAATTATTCAAAGAGACAAGCGCAATAACTTCTACTAATCCTATAAAAACTGCTAAACTCGTATTAAATGGAAATGATCGCTTCGCAGCAAGACCAGGTTCTTATTTTAATTTAATACAACCTTATCAACATCATGAAAATATACCATCAAATCCGGGCATTAATGTATATTCATTCGCTCTTAAACCCGAAGAACATCAACCCAGCGGCACTCTTAATATGTCTCGCATTGATACCGCGGTATTTAATTTAGATTTACAGAATAGCTATACTGGAAATGTTTTTTCCAAAAATCTTCATGTATACGCGGTTAATTATAACGTTCTTCGCATATTATCGGGTATGGGCGGTTTGGCATATTCAAATTAATTTATATTATTTATATATAAATAATATGTTGTTAAATTGCTATAAAGTTTCTTTTTTTTTTCTCCTCTAATAGTATAAAGAATATAGCGTAAATGGGTGGTGGTCTTCTTCAATTAGTTGCTTATGGTGCTCAGGATGTTTATTTAACTGGTAATCCTCAAATTACCTTTTTCAAAG
>Ga0209443_1000563_pt1 | contig 25091 bp, 25 predicted proteins | sample LauGreBMM110DCMD_2_FD_187571 | JGI IMG/M metagenome (GOLD analysis project Ga0209443, IMG submission 187571) | Freshwater lake microbial communities from Lake Michigan, USA - Su13.BD.MM110.DCMD (SPAdes) (version 2) | ecosystem: Environmental > Aquatic > Freshwater > Lake | place: Lake Michigan... | reverse complement strand
CATAGTTGTGACGGTCAATTGGGTGGGACTGTCCACCACGATGCTGCTCACCGGGTTTAGGTAGAGAGGAATCAAAGCCGTGTAAACGATTCCGGTGCTTGCGCGTACTGAAATGGCGCGGCCAGCCAAATTCCCCACAATGCGGATTCCCTCGTCGAAGCACATATTTTTCCAGGTCTCCTCGATGGTGAACTGGGGAGCGGGAAGCTCTACGCTTCCCACGTACATTTGCACGGTTCCTCTGCGCAGGCGGGCTGCGTCCAGGTTAAGTACGAGGTCGTTTGTGTCGGGATAGAGGACGGCATTTCGATTTACAGTGTCAAGGCAGATGGAATATTCATTTGTTTGGCCACCAACAGTGCGGTTTGACATTTAATAAAGTCAATTTTTAAATTACTTTTGTTGTTTACTCTTCCACAGCAGCAGCACGACTAGCAGCACTACTATCAGAACCCCAAGCACCAGCACTACCAGAAAGATACTGTTGTTTTTTTTGGGTTTAGCCTCGTTTTGTTGGGTCTTTTGCTTGGTGGGAGACAATTCAACAGCTGTGGAGGGTGGATTCCGGTTTCCGGGACGCAGCTCCGGCATAAAGGAAATCACCCCACCGGCTCCCTGAAAACCCTGTTTGTTTGTCAACACGCCCTCCAGGCCCGCATCAACATTGATGTTTTGCCGCGAATTCTGCATCGCATGCAGCCAGTAGCCCATATCACCCCAGTCGGTGCCCCACGAATTGCGCACAATCCAGTAGGGCACAGTCACGGGGCCTTGGTTCGGCAAGAGAACCGACTTTTCGCCCCAGCCGACAATGCTGACGGCGTGAAAGCCCACCGACTCGGCTGCTCCGTCGTAGATGTACACCTCCCCGGTGCTCTGGAAGGCAGGCACCCCGGTGCTGTTGTACTGGAAGTCGGCAAAGACCTGGAAGGCCGCGGACACTGGACCGTTCAGCCAGATGTCTTGCTTGATGGACTCGACGTCGAGGAGCCGGTGCTGGCCAGCCCCGTTCACAAAAACATTCGTGTTTAGATGCGAGGCATTTGTGTCGCAGACTGCACACTGCTCCTGCAGGGTTTTGCAGCTGGGTGACGGCGAACCAAGGTCTTTTTGGCAGGATTTGAGCGCGGCGAAGCGCTTGCGGCGCGCATCCTCCGCAGCCTCCGGCACCCAGGGGATGCAGGAGTCAAGGGGAATCCCGCCGGCGCCAAAGTTTAGGGAAAGGAAGCGAATTGCGGTGCCGAGGTCTGCGCCATCGCAGCCCTGGACACAGTTGTCTTCGTCTGGGCATAAAAGGTTGCACGAGGTTAGCCAGGTGATGGAGAACAACTGGGGGCTGGTTGTACTGTTTTGGATTGCAAATCTGTCCGTGAGGACCAGCGCAATGGAACAGGCCCAGCAGTTTCCACAAGTGCCCTGGTTGATTGGCGTGCTCAGGGAGAAGGTGCTGGACGTGCGGGTCTTGATGTCCTCGGCGAGGCGCCAGTCAAAGGTGCGTGGCAGGGTGGTTACAGGGGCAGCGGCGGCGAGGCCGGCCCGGGCCTCTGGGCTGATTGGGGGAACCTTTTGGAAGGGGTGCAATTTAGAAGGCGGAAATTTGAGCATGGTTTAAAGTAACTAAATTAATATAAATATAATAAATAATAAAACTATGTTGCAGTCTGTGTTGGCTGAAGCAAAAGAATTTTTGGACGTGGGCAACCTGGGGAACTTGAGGATCAACCAGCGAGTCAACATGTCCCACGTGGTATTGGAAATCAAGATTGTGGAAAAGCTATGGGGAAACAACCCTGAAAACGATAATTTCGAAAAGGTTATCCAGTTGAGCAACATTAAACTGAGCTACGATTTGAGGTCGCAGGGTTATTTTGAGGGCATCATGCATTTTTTAAAATCCTATGTGGACAACAACCACTATGCTGCCCTCTTTGTGAGCGAAATTGTAAACAACCGGCTGAGGCTGAAGTTCTACAAAACCCCGCAATGGATTAGACTTCCAGGGAATATACACAATGTTTCCTTTGCCTGGAGCCCCTTGGAGAATATCAAAAAAAATATTCCGCGCATGGGCGAGAGCGAAGTGGCTTTGGAGAAGGAATACTTTAATAGCGACCGCGAAAAACAAAGACAAGCTGAGTCAGAAAAAAGTGATTTGCAAATGTGGACTCGACTAAGTCAATTGGATGACGACGACGACGACGATGAGTATGAAGAGGACCAACATTAAAAAATTTATTCTACATTAAAAAAAAATGGATCTTCCCGCAGGAAAAGAAATGTCCCTTGACAAAAAAGATGCGATTGCGCGCGATGGCTATGTGTTTTTCTATCAGCGCGGCTGTGGCTACTGCAAAACAATGCACCCGCTGGTAATGCAGGCGGCAAAGCAGGCCGGTGTCCGGGTGTTTTTTGTTGATATCGACAACAACGAGGAGATGCGCAAATTCTTTAACGTAAGAGGCTGGCCGGCTCTGTACCACATTGTCAACAAAAAAATTGTGGCCGAATTCGATGGCCCACGGAACGTTGCGGAAATCGTAAAGTTTTTATCCTAAAATAACAATAAAAATTTTTTTCTTCCAAAAATAACACTGAAATGTTAGCCGAAGTCCCTCCAAGGCTGCTTGTGCAATTTCGCACATGCCGCTACGCCGCTCTGCCAACAGACGTCTTGAATTTAATCTATCACGATGAAAGATACTTGCCCGATATTGAGTTTCGCGAGAAAATTAGAAACCTTCCTCGTATACTCCCTCTCCCCCTTGCCCTGTCTTCTCATATTCCTCAGAAAAGACCCCGTTCTTCTTCTCCTACTGCTCTTTCTGCCCCTACTGCCCCTGCCGCCCCTGCTGCCCCTACTGCCCCTGCTGCTCAAAATCTCTGGACCTCGCGATTTTGCCCCGTGGTGCTTGAAGACTTGGTTTTTCAGAACAGAAGCGTCCAGTCTTGCAGGTCCTGGCTCGCCACGGCTTCCCGTTCCCACGCCCTGTTGCTCGTGGGCCCAACGGGCTGCGGAAAAACTACGCTTGCACGCCTGTTGTTGCCCACCGCCTGCATCCTGGACTTTGATTCCTTTTCCATGGAGAGTTTAAATGCGGCCTTGCACAGGACCCGGGGGTTTGTTGGCGGCTCTGTGGGGAAACTTTCCCGCGCATCTGCCGGCATCGTAGTGAACGACTTTTCCTGTTTGCCGCTCGTTGCCCAGACACACCTGCTTAATCTGCTACAACATTTTGGAAAAACAGGCTTTCCCCTGCCCATGGTCATTGTAATGGACGAGCCAACACCCAGCTTTGCCCGCGTATCTAAACCCTACGTTGTCCGGGTGTCGGTGTCCCGCCTGTCGGCACGCGCGCTCTCCGCCCTGGGCTATAGCCTTTGTCGGAAGGCTGGTATGAATCCCCCTGGCGCAACAATAAGCCAGTGTGTAGCCATATGCCACAATGCCCGCCAGTTCACCACAATGCTGCAGGGACGAATCTGTGGGAGTGTGGCGTTTTGCGGTTCGGCCCAGATGTCGGATTTTAGCGAGTCGCCCTTTGATGTTGTGCGGCGGGTGTGGTCCAGCACCTGTATTGAAAAAACATTTCAGGAATATCCCGCAATTGAACACTGGCTTGCAGCCAATACGCCCGGGCTTTTGGCAAGCAATGCTCGTGCGCTCGAGAAGCTGGCTGATTTTTGCGACTATTTTTCACAGGCCGACGAGCAAAAGGCATGCACTTGGCCACAGGAAGTTCCGTTTTCCGGGCATGGTGCGGTGCTTGCGGCCCGATGCGCCATTGCCGAGATGGGGCTTAATGAGGCGGCCATTCGAGGAGCCGATGTATGTTTTCCGGAGAGTTTGCGGTGCTATGCTCGGGGAAGCAAGCAAGAAGAGCCGTCCGATTTGGCCAGTGCGTTCAACATTTACAGATTTACAGTTAAATAAGTAAATAGTCTAATAAAATGAGTTTTACTGTATCGTGGAAGATTGCGTTGCTGCTAGTGGCTGTGATTGTTATATTGACATATCTGGTGGTTGTGCGGCTTCCCTGGATAGCAAAAGTCCCGGAGGGGTTGCCCACTGCCGCCGATCTCTTTCGGAACCCTGTGGTGCGGAGGCAGCGGTTGTCCCCCGGCTACCACGCCCGTTTTGTCGACGATGGCGATGAAGCCCCGAGGATCGAAAGGAGATTTGCCCCGGAAGAAAGGAGATTTGCCCCGGAAGAAAGGAGAGTTGCCCCGGAAGAGAGGAGATATGCTCCGGAAGAAAGGCGATTTGCCCCGGAAGAAAGGAGATTTGTCCCTGAAGAAAGGAGATCCGAGGCAAAGAGTGTGGAACCAAAAAAGGTCGCCCCCGACGACGATCCATTTTTTAGTTCCTTGGATTAAAAATTTTGTATTAAAACATGGCTTTGGTTGACTGCTCTTTAGAATCACAAACCGCTCGTTGTGGCAGCCTCGTGGTCCTTGCAAACCTAAGCAGTAGCCCGGTACGCCTCGATGTGCAGTACCCCGGCAATGAGAATGTGTGGTACACGCTTGGGGGACTGGGGCCGCGTTCCCAGCTCCAGGCAGGGGCGAGTAACCTCATGTTGCCGGGAGATTCGCTGCTGCGTGTTGCCGATGGAGAGCGCTACTACTTGGTTGGGAGAATACTAGAAAATTCAGAAAATCTATTTTATGTTCCCGAGCGGGCTTTTTTATAATACGTTTTCGGCAAGACAGGAAATTTTGACGTCGGCCGGTACTTGCAACTGCTCGCCATAATAATGGGACTCGTTCGACAAAGCGCGTTTCGCGTGATACAGGAAACCAGAAAGCCGCTGGTCATTCGGATAACAAATATAGGACTCGGGGTGTGGTCCTCGGAAGTTCCGGAGGCTTCCAAGCCAGCGATAAAGCAAGCCTATGCAAGACACCTCATCGAACTGACCGGGGTTTTCCCGGCATTGTCTGTGTACCACGCAGACTACTCCAATGGCGCCACATACAAGTACTCTGGCGGAAAAAAGAAAAGCGGCTACCGTCTTTCCACTCACCCGGCAAACCTCAGGGACGATCCATTCGGGCCGCCGGATTCCGTTGGTTCGAATAAAACGCTTCTTGTTATCAACGCATGGGACGACCGGTCATTTATTGGAAATGGCGGTTCGTTTGACAATTCGCTGGACGGCTGGATAACCACCCAGCCCCTCAATAACACCTATTTTTCGCTCAATTACGCCGGAATGCCGCTCGGGTCCAATTTCATTAACGCATCTTACTTGCACAATGTGTTTTTCAAATAAACTCGTAAACTCCTTTGTTTTTTGTGCTTACGCTGACAAATTATGTCTCTTCAACCCCCTCAGGCCTATAAAAAATCCCATCAAAATAATAATTACAAGTATCGCAGCAATGATTATCACCCACTTGTATTTGTTCCACCAGGAGGTTTTCTTTTTTTTGGTGTTATCAAATCCGTAAAGAGCCTGGGCCTGCTCTGATGTTATCTCGGGCTTTCCGGTGCGTCGGTTCACACTGTTGTGGAACTCAATGAGCCAGTCCTTGAGGGAGCTGCCGCATGTGAGGGGCACTGGTTCCTTTTCCATGTAGGAGCAGTAGTGAAAGCGGCACTCTGGACAAGGCACTAGGATTTTGAGGGCGTCTAGGAGATTGGAGAATGCCTGTTTTTCCTCTGGGGAGGGATTTTCCGGGAAGGCAAAGCTGCATGCGTGCAAAAAATTCCACAGCTTTGGGCCCCATTCCGATTTAGTCATTGTAGTACTCATTTATATAATATGATTTGATATTGCGTGCGCTTCAGTGGCTCGTTGCAGCCGACAAAAAAAAATAATAATTAAAATGGAATCTTTTAAAAGCAAATATTGTGTGCCAAAAAAACTTCCAAATTATTTCCAAGAATTTATTACATTCATACAGGCAATGGGCCGCATTGGATCCCCAGAAGCCAGCTCGGTCATCTCTCAACTGACCCGCTCCTGGCCAGACTACTCGGCTTGCGGAAAGGAGCGAAAGGCCCGCGCAAACAAAGCCTCGAAATCGGACGACGACACTATTTCCGTACAAAGTCCAGAAAACACCCTGGCCCTTTTACGGGACTACATCAACAAACACATCGAGGACCAGAACCAACGCACCATCTTTTTGCAGGTTCTGCACAACTTTAACACTCAATAAAATTATAAAATTTTTATTTTATTCCTTCATATATAATTGAAACCACTCGTCAAGTAACTGCTCATGTTCGCAAAAGTCTCCTGGACGTCCCGCAAAATATGCCCATAAAACATCGGGCGTCGCGAACCCCCGCAACCGATCTATCACTGTAGTACCTGAACTATTAGATAACTGCATAGAGTCTGATAGAGGCCGCGGAATGTTGCGCACTAGCGCCGGATAAAGCTTTTGCGCTTGCTGAACCGCCAAAAAAAACCGCATCCCAAACCGGGGCTCCCGGTTAGTGGCCCCCGTAAGAGACGTATAGCTGCGGCTCGCCGAATACAGGTAGGAGGCCAGCACGAGGCTCGAAGCATGCTCGAGCCGCAGCTTCAGCTCCAATCGGTGCCGATCCAGCAGCAGCGACACATCGGAATTCAAAAAGAAACTCTCGTCTTGCGCCGTCGGCGGCATCATGCCGCACAAACTCGCCCCAAAAACTTCCAGGTCGTTGATCCGCCGCCCAAGCTCCACATCGCTCATCGCTGCCCGTGATTCGCAAAGCGCCCGCACCCGCAGCTCCTTCATTGCCTCCCCACTGAGCCTCTCCCGGGGTCCCATCACCGTATCTTGGCTCTCCACATAGCTCGTAAAATGCCCCAGTGTGTTCAGGTGCGGGTGCACCGGTACGCACTGGTAGGGCGTGTTTCCCGTATAGGAGCTGCAAAAGAATGCGGGCGCATAGCAGGGAAGCCACTGGCGGGCTAACGGGAGCGCGCGGTCCTGGAAAAGACCCTCGCTGGGCGTCACCCGATGCAGCTCCATAAAGCCACGCACCAGGTCGGGCAACGACGAGGGGTAGATGGCCGCAAGCAACGTGTAGTGATGTGCACGGGCATTGCAGTTGTGCAGTGTCCAGGAGCCGGGAACCGAGGGCGGGGGCGTGCGTGGAATCTGGGGTGCCTGGGTGTACCAGACAAAGGAGCAAAAGAATCCGTAGAGTGTGCGCTCGGATAGCATGCCGCAAAATACAGGGTCTGGGATGGCGCGTCCGGCGTCCAGGTGAGCCAGCAGGATACCGAGGCGGGTGTCTGGGGAAACGTCTTGGGGAAATGTTTCTTGCAGCTTTGCGTAGAAAAGACGGGGATGTGCGTGTGAGCAGCCCTCTTTTGGGTCATCAAATTTGGAACAACCATTAGGAACGGTTTCCGAGTAGCATTCATTGCAAAACGCAAAGAGGTCTGATTGAGATAGATCCATTTGTGTTTTTTTTTTATTACAGACTTACTAGTCAATTTACTTGTGGCAAAGATTTATTTATATTTTGGAGCTGCGAACATGCTGCCACCCGATTTCAAGGACCAGCTTTCTTCTTTGATTCTTGGCTTTTTCGGTTCCGAGGGCTTTGCCCACCACCACATCGAATCCTACAACCACTTCATCGACGTGCTCGTTCCCCTAATGCTGGACCAGCTGGGAACTTTCTCCGCCTTTATCAAATCTTCAAACAGCCAGGCGTTTGCCGGAGGCCGCCACGACGTCGTCTTCGATTGCCCGGTCTACGAGCACCCAACCGTGCGCAACTCAGACCACCTGGTCTACCCGCTCTACCCCACCGAGGCCATCCACCGAAAACTCACGTACGCCATTTCCCTCTACGTCAACATCTCCCATGTCTTTACCGACGCCGCTGGAAAAATCCTCTTCTCAAGAAAATACCTCAATTTTTTGCTCTGCCACATCCCTTGCATGGTTGGCTCCCGCTACTGCTACTTCTCCCAGCGCCAGCCAGAGCTCTTCAACAGACCCGCCCAGCTGCGCTCAATGCTCACAGGCTACTTTATCGTATCGGGCCAGGAAAAAGTCCTCGTCAGCCAGGAAACAATGCGCACAAATTGGCCTTGTTGTATTCTCTCGGGCACTTCTGCTCGCTGCGAGGTGCGCAGCCTGAACGCCGGCCGCATGCGCAGCACAAGCACACTGAACATCCGCGTGGCTAGAAACATCCGCCGCGGCCTACACCTCAGCGTCATCATTCCTTTTGTCAATGCTCCTATCGACATTTACATTGTTTTTTGCGCCCTCGGCATCTTCGACATTCCCACCATCTTGCAGCTCTGCCAGCACAGGGCCTTGTTACTGCCCCTGCTTGAAGCCCAAGCCCTGTCTTTCCGCAAGACCGCATGCAATGCAGAGCATCCGGAGCCCAGTATTGAACTGGCCCTGCGGCACATTGCTCACCAGCATGGTCGCGTGGACATGTACGCCGCTGCCGAGGAATCCCACGGCCAGCAAGACGACCAGCGGGACGAACAGCAAGACGATCAACAGGACGACCAGCAAGACGATGGGCGGGACGACCAGCAAGACGACGGGCGGGACGACCAGCGGGACGACCAGCGGGACGACCAGCGGGACGACCAGGATGAAATCCTGCCCGATGCACTGCCCAATGCTCTGCCCAATCAGCGGGACGACCAGCGGGAGGACGAGGAATCCCCCATTATTGACATTATTGCCACCGACGCTTTTCGGACGCCTGTCGCAGCTGCGTTGCGCCAAATACAGCACATATTCGACATCGAATTCTTTCCCCACATCGGGTTGCTTCCCTCGGACTCCCCTGAAAAGGCTACCTATCTGGGCCTTTGTGTGCGCAAGCTGCTCGACGTCTTCACTGGAGCAAGGCCCTCGGACGACCGCGATAACTACACCAACAAACGCATCCAGCCGTCGGGCATCTTGCTGGCCGTGCTTTTTCGCCAGATTTTTCGCCGCACCCTCAACCAACTCTCGCTGCACCTCTCCAAGCTGCCTTCAAACCGCATCCAATTTGAGCACATTATCAACTACTGCGAACTCAAACAGCTTAGCTCGGCGCTGCGCTACTCCATGGCCACCGGGAATTGGGGCATGATGAAGGCCGGCTGCAGCGTCGTTGGCGTCTCGCAGTCCCTTTGTCGAGACCGCATTGGCACGATTTCACAGCTGCGCCGCTTCAACACGAATTTAAACCGCGATGGAAAACAACCAAAGCCCCGACAGCTCTACGAAAACCAGTGGTCAATCGTGTGTCCCTGTGAAACCCCGGAGGGCAAATCCTGTGGCCTGGTCAAGGCTATGGCCCTGCTTGCCGTCACCCAGATCTCTCTTTCTTCTACGGACCTTATTGCCCAGCTGCGCCACCACATCCCCAAACATTTACTCTTTACAGATTTTACTGAGACATCAACGGTTGTCTTTGTCAATGGCAAAATCCTGGGAAATACCCCGGACTCGCGCGCCTTTTGCTCTGCCGCCCGAAAGCTGAAACGCCGCTGCGCAATCTCGTCACTCACCAGCATTTCTTTTGACGATATGGGCATCCACATAAATTGCGACAGCGGAACCCTCTCAAGACCCCTGTTTTACTTGCCCGCGCTGCGCAATTACCTGCAACAATGCTTTGTTTTGAGATTGATGGATTGGTCTCGTCCCGGCGTCTGGCTCGATTTGGTTCGCCGCGGCGTCATCGTCTATATGGACAAGGCAGAGGACAGCCACAAACACATCCTCCCGAATATCTTTGACAACATTGACGCACAGAAAAACCCAAAGTACGCCGAAATACACCCCGCTGGCTTCCTCGGCTTGCCCGCAAACCTCATCCCTTTTGCCGAAATGAACCAGGCACCCCGAAACATCTACTCAACCTGCATGACCAAACAGGCCATGGGCATCCCGGGCCTCGACTTTATGCACCGCTGCGACCCAACCTCTTACGTGCTCTCCTACGCCCAGAAACCTATCGTCTCCAGCCTCGGCGACCGCATCGCAAACACCATCGACATGCCCACCGGCTGCAACGCCGTCGTCCTCATTGCCATGTACGACGGCTGGAACATCGAGGACGCACTCGTGGTTAATCGAGCTGCTGTCGACCGAGGCCTCTTTGACCTTAACATCTTTCGCACCTACACCGATGAAATCTCGCCAAGCACCTGTGACGGCCAGCGCTTCTGCCGCCCACCCCCCAGCACAACACTGGGTCTTCGGGCGCTCTCCTACAATACCCTGGACGATGACGGGCTTGCCGATCCCGGAACCCACATTCTCCACGGAGACCCCGTCATTGGGAAAACCGTGACCCAGGATTCAGGCTGGTCTTCCGAGCAGAAGGAGCGCGTCGTCATTGACCGCTCAACCATTGCCAAGCACCAGAACGACTCTGCAACTGTTGTCTCCACAAGCCTCAGCACAACCCCCAACAATAACTGCATTGCCCATGTTAAAACAGTGACCCGCCGCAAGGTTCACGTCGGAGACAAATTTGCTTCCCGCCATGCCCAGAAAGGCGTCTGCTCAATTCTGGCTGACCCGGAAGACCTGCCTTTTTCGGAGGCCGACGGCATGGTCCCGGACCTCATTATCTCCCCGTGCGCCCTGCCATCCCGCATGACAATCGGCCAGCTCCAGGAGTCCATTTTCGGGAAACACGCCGCTCTCGTGGGAAAGGTTGCGGACGCCACCCCTTTTGTTAAGCAGGATGTTGCCGGCGTGCGGGCCGCTTTGCGCGCCCAGGGCTTTGCCAGTGGTGGCCAACAGCGCTTCCGCTGCGGCAAGACCGGCCTTTTGCTGCAGGGCGAACTCTTCTGCGGCATTGTGTACTACCAGCGGCTCAAACACATGGTGTGCGACAAGCTGCACGCCCGCTCAACCGGGCCCGTGCACGATTTAACACGCCAACCACCCCATGGGCGCGGACGCAATGGCGGGTTTCGCTTGGGCGAGATGGAGCGCGACGCGATGATTGCGCACGGCGCTGCGGGCTTCCTGATTGACCGCTACCTCTACAATTCGGACCGGTTTGACACCGTAATCTGCAAGAAGTGTGGGCAATTTGCGGTACCTGCGCGGCCCAACGATGCAAAATACACGTTTGTGGCGGGAACCGCCTATTGCCGGCTCTGCCGCAGCTCGGAAAACGTGGAGCCCATTGTGCTGCCCTATTGCATGAAGCTGCTTGTGCAGGAGCTTCAAGCAATGAACATTTTTGTGGAAATGTTTTCAAATTAAATTTAATTTTTTTTTTTATTTAAATAATAAATGCAGCGATCGCGTTCTCCTTTTGCTGCGCATCAGCGAAAAAAATCTCCTCGCGGTTATTCTCCACGCAAATCGCCTTTTGCGCGTGGATCTTCGCCTAAAAAGGGGCGCAAATCGCCTTTTGCGTGTGGATCATCGCCTAAAAGGATGTCTCCTGCAAGCAGATCGTCTTTTGCGTATGGATCTTCGCCTAAAAATATGTCTCCTGCACGCAGATCGCCTTTTGCGTGTGGATCTTCGCCAAAGGGTTCACATTGGGAAGTTACCAAATCTCCTTACAAATCACTGTTTTCGCGTGAACCTTCTCCCCGGAAGTCGCCCTTTGCGGTTAAAGGCATGAAATACCATTTACCGGCCTGTTACCAGGGATTTTCCGGTGCTAATGGCAATGTTTGCCGACAAAAAAAAACAAAATACTATAACAAAGACTGCTATGGTCCCAAAACAAAGGCGGGGCGCCCAGATCATTGCGATCCCGGGTATGAAACCCAGCTTGAAAAACCATGCTTTTGGGGCTGGAGAAACACAATCTGGGGAAATACGTGCCAAAAAGAAAAATTTCCAGTGAAAGATAATAACGATCCAAACATCCGTTGTATGGGTGGCGGACCAACGTGCTTAGTTAAACCAAAATACAAGACATTTAGTCCCGATAGTGTCAAAAAATCTGCAGAATGTTATAGCGGATTTATGCACAGAAAGGGGTTTAAAGACCCGATATGTCGCCGATTAGCAAAAGCAACAAAGTACTCAGATACGCAGTGCTTTGGGCCAAAGGGAAAGGATGGAAAGAGGCCAGAGTCGTGTGAAAAAACCACGACGACCAATAAGACAAACTCTGCAGAATGTTATAGCGGATTTATGCACGGAAAAAGAGGAAAAATATGTCGTCGATTAGCAAAAGCAACAAAATACTCAAATACGCCGTGCTTTGGGCCAAAAAGCAAAAAGGATGGGACTCGGCCAACATCGTGTGATATAACATCACAAAATTATAATGATCAAGAAATAACAGACCTGGAAAAAATAATATGTAAACAATATCATGAAAACAAAGATAAGTATGATGGCTATGATGAAAAAAAAATAGTAGAAAAACTACTAGAGTTTATTCCTACTCTAAAATTAACCGTTAAAGATAAAATAAAATTATATAAAAAACTAAGCAATACTTGTTTTAGTACTGACTTGACAAAATACCAAGAACGGGTAGAAAGTTTAGAAGGTGATAAAGAAGCATTAAAAAATGTAATAAAAAATGATCCCAATTTGGAAAAAAAAATAGTAGAAACAAACGCGCTTACGCAAAATGTAATTGTTCAATTGGGACCAAACAATTTGGCTATGCAAAAAGAATTAAAGAAAAAAATACAAACACTAAAAAATGAAATAAGCATAGACGATAAAAATGGCAAAGATGTAGCAGAAAAACAAACTTATTTAGATATGCTTAAAAATAAACTTAAAGAACACAAAACAAAAGCAATAGTGTTAGGTGTACTTGGTCTAGGTTTAACAGCCGATTATATGTTTAATGGAGGTGCAGCTACTAGTGCTGCAACTGATGCTGTCACAGCATTAATTAAAGATGGTGTTGCATTAGGTGCCTCAACAGTTAAACAGTTATATGATGGAGCAACATTAACAAACGCTCAAGCGAGTTTAAATTCTGCTTATAGTGCTGTTGGTAGTGGTTTTAATTCTGTATATACATACTTTACAAACCTATTTACAGCACAACCTGAATTGTTACAAGGTATTGCTGGTGCAACTACAGAGCAGGTTGCTACTTCACTTGCTACTGCAGCAGCAGGAACAGTTGCTGCAGCAGCAGAAACAGCAGCAGAAACAGCCTTAGGAGTTGCTGCTGCAGCAGGTGTAACTCCAGTGGATTTTATTTCAACAGTTGCTAACGCAGCAGCAGGAAATGGAACTGTACCTATTGTGCAATATTATAATGCATTATCTAATGTAATGGCAACTTAACAATACAATACAATAATATACAATACAATTTAACAAAGGTTTACCCAAATTTATCATAATTAACAGCAACAATATTACGCCTTGGATTGGATAAAATTAAATTCATAAATATAAATGTATTCCGCAGCAGTTGATCAACCGCTGTACTGTGTTGACGCGGCAAGTGGCCGCTGTGTGCTCTGCGAGAGCTGCGAGACCTCGCGCAATGACCCCGGGAATGTGCGCACCTACTGCACCGCGGAGGACTACCGGATGTCCAACAATATGGCCATTGGAATTAAAAACGGAGGCGGCGGCCTAGACAAACAAACCGCGCCCGCGCCTAAATGTGCTTGTGAATAAATTGCTTTCCTTTATTTATATGTCTACCATGTCCAGCGAGTCCGGGACAATAGGGTCGCCCCCACACAGCTCAGAATTCTCCACCAGGCTGAGGTACTGGTTAGCAACGCTGCGCGCAGAAAACGGCCCCAGGTGCTGCACCAGATCGACCGCACACCCATCGACCGCCATTACCCGGGAAACCCGAACCATCACGCTCGGCGGGGTATCAAAGGTCGCACAGGCCGTTTCAAAGCAGCGCGTGCAGCACGTAGTCTCGCCCAGCTGCTCCACCGCCAGGGGTCCTTCCATCAGTTGCTCCAGAACATCCGCCATCGTGGGCCGAGTTGCCGGCTCGTAGCTCACCATCTGCTCAATCAGCGTGGCCACCAGCCCAGTCTGGCCGCCAATACCCTGCAACCGAGCCAGCGCGACATTCAGTTTTTCCCGTCCCCGGATATACACGGGCTTGCTATTCGCACTGAAAACCTCGGGCATGTCCGGCACCAGGGCAAGAAGCATTGTCATTCCCAGGGCAAATACATCCATTGCAGGGGTGACAGTGACGCGGCGCAACCCCCGCGCCACGTACACAAACTCCGGCGGCACAAACCCTATAGTGTACATGTTTTTGCGGGACACTTCAGAGCCAATGCAGGCTGCAAGCCCATAGTCGATGAGCCGCACCTGGCCCCGAGAATACATAATGTTGTCCGGCTTCAGGTCGCCATGCGCGTAGCCAGCCTCGTGCAGCGCCGCCAGGATTCGCACCACTGGTCGGAATGTTGCCCGAAACATCTCCAGCGGCATCAGGGTCCCTGGCCGGATGTCTTGCCGCAGGTGGAAGAGATCCGAGTCGCAGAACTCCAGCACCATGGCCAAGTGCACCTTGGTAGAGCCCGGCTCCGGCGTTGTTGTTTCAATGGCGAGTGGCTGAATGGAGTTGCGGTCCAGCGAAGCCGCCAGCCTGGTCACCGCAATTTCGTGGATCCCGGCTTCGCCTCGCCCCAGAACCTTGATGGCCACCTTGGACTGGGTCTGGCTGTCGATGGCGGAAATCACGGGCGTGTCGGGGTCCAGGATGCGCTTTACCACGTAGCGGTCGCCCACCGTCGGGTACAGCGAAGAGAGCAGTGCGGTGCGGGCAATGTGCAGGATTTCTGCGACCGGGGTTTCATTGGTCCAGGTGTCCATCTGCTCGGAGAAGGCCAGGTAGCTCTTGCGGGACCGCAGACAAAGTGTCGGGAGATCCTTAGCAAGAAAGTCTCGGGTGTCCAGTACCCGGTCCGGGCAGTTAAGGGTCGCCTGGCGGGTCAGAATGGCGGGCAGGAGGTTTACGAGCTTTTGTAGCGAGGCAATGCGGGTATCGGCGACGCGCATGGCCTTTTTTTTCATTAGAAAGCCAACGGGCTCCATGTTTTTGAGGAATTCCAGGCGCTCGATGCTTCGGTTCAGCAAAAAAAGAAGGGGGGTTGCCATTTTTAATATGGGAAATAATATATATATGTAATTTATATGATATATACACACTATGCGCGTTTTTTTCTACAGTTCACCTGTGGAAGTTGTCGCACAAGAACCCGCTCTGTGTTGTATCTGGCTCGAAACACTTCTAATTCAAGCTCCAGGGCTTTTTTATCGCGCTCCAGATTTTTTGTGCTTTCTTCGCAGGTTTTTTTTGTTTGCTGCAGTGTATTATAAAGCGTTATGTTTTTTTGCTCAAAATTTTTTTAGTAATATCAAGATTAGCAGTTATGGTCTGGTTTTCAGCCAAACACGCCTTAAGCTCTGTGTCTTTTAAAACCAAACTATTTTTAGCCGCCTCTATTTCTAATTTCAAATACTGTGTCTGGGTTTTGCATTTATTTATTTGTTGCTGTAATATTTTATTACTTTTTTCCAAAATTTCAAGTGTTTTTTCAGCATCATTCATGGTATTGTTTGTGTCATTTTTAAATTTTTCTAGATCTTTTTTTAATTTTTTATTTTCTTCTTTACAGCTTTTAAATTTTAATTTATTCAATTCATAATTATTAATTAATGTAATATTATCTTCTGTAAGTTTTGTAATTATATTTTTATCTTCTTCTGCTACAACCATATAATTTTGCAAAATTTCATTCAATTGTTCTGCTTCTTTTTTATCATTTTCATTAAATTTTTTAGGGTTATACTACATATTTGAATATCTTCCCGCAATGCGTTGTTTTTTTTCCACAATGTGTTGTTTTTTTTATGCAGATTCTCCATTTCAGTTTCTATTTTTTCTAGTTCATAATCCATTATATTTATTTAATAATACATTTTTTTTAAAAATTACGTAAGATCATGGTGCAGCTGCTCAAGAAATAATTGAAGAAATTCTGTGGTAACCCCCATTTCCACCCCAGCATCCCAGAGGCCCTTTGTAAATGAGCCGTACTGGGGCTCGTTGGTTGGCATGGGGAAGCTATTTTTGGTGTAGAATGGCCCCGAAATGTCTGTTAGGATGGCACTGAGCTCATACAGGTCGCCTGAATTGACAATCTCGGAAATATCTTTGCACATGCCTAGATCAACAATATAAGTGTTCATATCACCACCAAGCAGTATTTTTACATCCATCATCGATAGCTTGGCTTCAAAAACAAACACTGCCAGAAGAACACCCATCGCGTACGGAAATTCATGCAAAAAATCAATAGTCGGGTATATTTTTCCAACCTCATACATATTGCTGATATAGTACCGCGGGAAATTGCGCTCCGGGTCCGGAGACTCATTGGGGTTTCTCAGGGATAATTGGGACTTAAATTCAAAAACAGGCATCACGAGGATTTCGGGAAAGTGTTGCCGTACTGCTGCAACTATGTTATCGTGAGGCAGCCGCAATGTGGACAAGCCAGGGATTCTGTCGGTAAGCAATTGACAGGAAAACCTTTCTACATTGGTGCCAATGGAAAATTCAAAGGGTTCTTTTAAAAATCCGCGGGGAACCAACGGCTTTAAGGTGTGCAGGGCGGCCGATACTGCGCGATTTTGACTGGAATTACGCGCCCTTTCAAACGCATTGTACAACGTTGTAATGTTGTGGTACTCAATGGCCGCGGCATCGCATGTTGTTTTGCTGTACATAAGTTTTCTGGCAATATTACCATCCGCTACCACCATCCCAAAGCCCCCGGAGGCTAGTACTTGTGCTGTATTGGGAGTTGAATCTACACCAAATTCTTCTACAGACAATAGGTATTCGTAACACAATAGTAGGCAATTTTCTTGCGGTTTGTTTGGGTGATCTAAAACTTCCTGAAAATTATTAAATTTTTGTAATCTAGGAATTAAATCATCGTAAAGCCACCAGATATTGTTTGTATCTTTAAAAAAACAAACGTAATGAACACCACCTACATACACAACAATAGACCTCAGTTCGTATATAGGATGGTCATCAATAGTAACAAATTCTGATAAACTCAATGGCATTGTTCTTTCATTTTCTGTAACACGCAGGTTGGGCTGGGTATGTATGTAGAGTGGAGCGTTAGGAGGACTTATTGTAGTTGTTGTAGTGATAATATACGGAATGCCAGTATCATCTGGGGTTGTACCTGTTTTGAACGTAACACTTTTAAAGTTTTCTGTAATTATTTTACTTAAATCATTTATTTTTGTTTTGGATTTAACAAGTCCATAGATATTAGAATGAATATGTTCCGGTTTAGGTACTTCAGTGGTTTCTAATGCAATTAAATCACCATCAATTTTTTTTTTTACTGTATCCGTAAATTCAATATCCAAGTTTATATTAACAAAAAGTGGCATAAGAAATTCAGTAGGATCGTTCATTGATCCATTCACATAATCTACACTTAAATTACTAGCCAGTTGTTTTACATTATAAATGCCATTATTTTTTTTATTTATATATTCGTCTATATTTTTTAAATTTTTACTTAAATCTGTATCATTTTTGTAGTACTCTGTTAATTTTTTTCTCAATAAATTTGTAGGATTTGCTAAAATTGCCACTAGCATTGAATCTATAAAACACGTATTTCCTGAGGTTTGCAATACATTTATGGGTAAATCTGCACTTTCTGTAAATTTTGAATAATATTCATCTTCAAGATTTTTTATATATACATTGATTTCATTTTTTTTATTTATACATAAATTTGTTTGAAAATCTTTTAAATTTTTTATTAATTTATATTGCCAATCTAATGGATTTAAAATATTTTTTTGTAGTTCATCTTTATAAACTAAAGAAAAATTACCTGATAATTTGTCCCCCAAAAGACCAATACAATCTGTGGTTACACTATCAATTTTTGTAATTAAATCATTATATTCACTTTCATTAAAATCAACACTGTTACCGCCACTTGTACTTAATTCCCACAATTTTTTTAATTGTTTATCGTAAATTTTTTGATCAAAGCCTAAAAGGCCATATGAAAGCTCAAGTCCCCATTTGCGAAGAAAATCTCCTCTTGTTCGCCATGGAAGGGTATTGAAAACAGGAGTTGAATTTCTTGTTTCTCCAGTCATTTTTTTCATTTCTTCACGCATATTATTGAGCAGAGATTCATTATCCATTTTTATGTGTGACTTTTTTTTTAATTAAATAATTAAAACCACATAATGGACTTCTGGCAATCCTATTTGGTTGCGCTGTTGCTCGTGCTCTCCGTATCTATTCTAATGTCGCGCTCCCGACACTAACCACAATTTTTATTTAATATTTTAAATAAATGGACCCAATGCTCCTGGAAAATCCCAATCGCTTTGTCCTCTTTCCAATCCAGCACCAGGACATCTGGGACATGTACAAGAAGGCAGAGGCCTGCTTCTGGACCGCAGAGGAAATAGACCTCTCCAAGGACAAGGCAGATTGGGAACGCCTTACCTTCAACGAGCAATTCTTTCTTAAAAACGTACTGGCCTTCTTTGCCGCAAGCGACGGCATTGTCAACGAGAACCTGGCCCAGCGCTTTGGCAGGGAAATCCAGCTTCCAGAGGCCCGCTGCTTCTACGGCTTTCAGATTGCTATGGAAAACATTCATTCGGAGGTGTATTCGCTGCTGATTGACCACTACGTTGCCGAAACCCAGGAGAAGCAACACCTTTTTAGGGCAATCCAAACCATCCCCGCCGTCCAAAAAAAGGCCCAGTGGGCTTTGCGCCACATCGACTCGGCCGCGGAATTTGCAGAACGGCTGGTGGCTTTTGCCGCGGTGGAAGGCATCTTCTTCTCGGGGTCTTTTTGCGCAATCTTTTGGCTAAAAAAACGCGGCCTCCTTCCCGGCCTCTGCTTCTCAAACGAGCTGATCTCCCGCGACGAGGGCCTGCACTGCGACTTTGCATGTCTGCTCTACTCAAAGCTGCATAACCGGCTGAGCGACGCTGAGGTGCACCGCTTGGTGGGGGACGCGGTTGCCGTTGAATGCGAATTTGTGGTGGCGAGTTTGCCCGTTGAGCTGATTGGCATGAATTCGGGGCTCATGTGCACCTACATTGAGTTTGTTGCCGACCGACTGCTTTACGCGCTAGGGCACCCGCGGCTATTTGGGGCCACAAACCCCTTTGACTGGATGGAGTTGCTGAGTCTGTCGGGCAAAACAAACTTTTTTGAAAAGCGGGTAGGCGACTATGCCAAGGCCAATGTGGCGCCACAATCTACCCAGGCCAGTTTTGTTTTTTCAAAAGACGATGATTTTTAGTACTTTTTAATAAAATAAACTATGCTGTTTATACTTTTCGCGCTCTTTGTTATTGTCCTCGTCCTGCTGCTGCCCTTCATTGCCAGGGCACTGCGACTACACTACACCACACTGGCCACACTGCAACGCAACTACTGGACCAGGCCCCGGGCAGCTGGAAGCTCGCGCATTATTGCCACCCTAACAACCACCCCACTGGGCATTTCTCAACTGGAACCCACCCTCAAATCGCTGCTGGACCAGTCCGTGCAGCTCGACGACATCTACCTTTTTGTTCCACAACGCTTCAAAAACAGCGACGCCGAGCCGCCCTATACGCTACCTGATTTTTTAGAGGGTCTTTCCGCCGTCACTGTTGTTTGCGTGCCCACGGACCACGGGCCCATCACCAAGCTATTTCCGGCTCTGCAGCAAGAGCAGGACCCCGACTGCCGCATTATCTTCCTGGACGACGACATGGTCTACCAGCCGCGACTCTTTGAAACCTTAGTGGCGGGCTCCCAAGAGTACCCGGACAACGCGGTTGCCATGTCGGGTATAATACTGGACAATGGCAGCGAAAACTTTAACTGCAAGTACCTATCGCGGGTTGACCAGGACATTGACGTTGTAGAGGGCTACAATGGTGTGCTTGTGCGCAAACGCTTTTTTGGTCATGACAGTTTAGAAATAAATAAACTGGTGGATTTTGGCGGGCCAAGTAGTCTTCCTCGTGAGGCGTTCTTTGTCGACGACACCAACATTTCGGGATTTTTGCACAGAAAAGGGGTCACCCGGACAATGCTGCGCACCCCGGTGAGGCTTGGTTCCGGCTTTTTTAACCTGCCCCTGCTATTTTTCCAGACCCGTCCCAGACTCTCCAGCAACGAAAATGCCAGCCGCCACAACGATAGAATTACTGCGCGCTTTTATTTTAATAATAGTGTGTAGCAGGCGCAGCAGAGCTGCACATCGTAGGAAGCCGTATGTAGCCGGGCGGAGTCGGGCTCCAGGCCGGTGAGCATGCGGTAGAGATTGGAGAGACGGGGCCACCGCACCAAGCCCAGACGGGTACAGGCTTCCCGCATAGTGCAGAAGTGGCGCGGCACCTTTGGCAGGTTTACAGCAGATGCGCGCAGCAGCTCGCTCTTTATAATGGCCTTGTCGAAGTCGAGGTTGTGGGCTACAAGCACCTGGGCCTGGGCGACATCGGCCAAGAAGCGGGCGATTCCCTCGGAAAAAGAGATGCCCTGTGTCATTGCCTGTTCCTGGGAGATGCCGTGGATGGCGGTTGCCTCAGGGGGGATGACAAAATCAAGGGGCTGCACAAAAAAGTGCTGCAGCGGGCCATCTTCGCCTAGCTGCCAGGCGAGGCTCACGAGACGTGCGCCATTGAATGCAACGAGATCACGGTAATTTGATTTTGCGGCTGAACGTTTGAGTGGCAGGCCAGTTGTTTCGGTGTCAAAAAAAAGCGCCATTTTATTTTATTTTTGCCAAACGTATGTTTATATGCTATAATTTAAATACAATGCCGTCTGCCGTTGTACGCATTTCCAATAACAATGACGAAGAACGCTTTGAGCTGTGGAATTTGTCGGTTTCTCTGCGCTCTGAGGACTGGAAATCCATGGACGGGACCAGCTTCCGTGTCATCAAGTACAGTGCGGAGACAGCAAAATGGAACCGGTTGTACTGCGACTCGCTGGTGCCCTTGCTCTCCAACAAGAAATTTAATATATTTGGTGGTATTATTGCCCGGTTTCTGATTGACAAGGGGGCAATTTTAAATTGTCTACGCAACAGAGCTTTAAGACTACATTAATTTTATATTTTACAAATTTATTACCTTTAAATAAATGTCATGTCAGCGTGCCAATGGTATGAAAAGCGTGCCAAACCCCGCAGATAAGGGACAAACATGCATCACTCCAGTAAGCCTGGAGTCGTCCGGGGGAGTGTGTCCGCCCGATGCACGGGGCGTCGCCACACTTGCCATCATGTCGGACTTCAATGACAGCATCGCCTACTGCGTTGAACGCCCCACAAAGACCAGTAACGTCATTGGGCAAACCGAATGCCCCACCGGGTGGACCTTAAAACCCTTGAATGGCGAAACCCAGGTTGCCTGCTATCCCCCAGCAGTCTGCAACAGTACCGCCCCCTACTGTCACGCTTCTAAGAATACCGCGGACAACACACCCTGCGGACCCGCGGAAACCGCATTCTTCTACGCAAACACAGCAAAGCCGCACAATAAGGTGTACGTTTGCTCATCTTTTTTTTAAATTAATTACCACTGGTGGATTTCGCTATTGAGCCTAATTGCGTTAGTGGCGCACTGGTAACCAGGCTGTGTAGAGGTGTAGGGAAGCTGTACCGCACAAAAGAGAGGAAAGGCGGCACACTTGGCGACGCCGGGCGGCTGCATGCTCGCCACATCGTAGCCCGAGGTTCCTGCAATGAGCATTCCCCCGGAGATGCAATCCCCATCGATATTTGTAATGCAGGTTCCGGCGGCATTTTGGCGGGCAATGTGTTCCACGCGCGGAATAGCTGCGAGTCCAATTAAATTTCCTGTTTGATTCATGTTCTTTTTTTATTAAGACAAAAAAAAGATAATTTATATTTATATATTTAATAGAAGCGACTGCAACTGCAAATTTTTATAAAAAAAAATAAAAAAACCTATTTTAATAAATAATGACTCATCCCGCAAAAAGACAACGCGTGGAAGATTACGACAATAATGGGGAAGCCCCACCACTCGGGAATCATCATGCCCCACAAACTAGAAGACAGGGTGTAGATATAAGTCCATTTTTCATGGCACTTATGGATGACCAGGACAGTGATGAGGAAGAAGAGGAATACGACAAAAACCTTAACGAGGAATTTGAAATAATACAAAAAATAGAAGATAATTTTATAAAAAAAATAGAAAATATAGAAAAAGAAAATTCTTTAGAAAAAGAATTTAAAAAAAATATAGTAAATAATATACTTAATGAATGGCAAGATAAAAGACTAGAATATAAAAATGAACCTTCAACATTGGTTGAAATTTCAAAAAATTTAAGAAAAAAATTAAAAAAGGAATTTGAAAAAGCAATAAAAGAAGATGATAAAATTATTTTAGCACCTGAAGATTTGCGAGAAATAGATAATCAGTTTAAAAATCATATTAAAGAATTAGTGAAAATTTTTGAAATTTCTGCATTACCTGAAGAGTTGCAAGAAATATTTAATGTTTGGGAAACAGATAAACAAAAATTTAATACAATAGAAGATTTATATAACCTTATAGCAAATATAACATATTTTTATAAAGATAAGGAATTAAAGCGTAAACATCCAGGAACTTTTGAAAATGTACAAAAAAAAATTAATAATTTAATAGTAAACAATAAAATTTTTGAAAAAGATGGGCAAAAAATAATTAAAGCTTGGAAAGATGAAAACCTTTATAATAAGTTAATAAATCTTTACAAACAAAAATTTAAAGATAAAAAAGAAAAAAATAGGCGAATTGTTCATGATCAGCTTGCAAAAGAACTTGAAAATTTAAGAATCGAAAATATGGAAAAACTAAAGATACTTTATAAATTTAACAAACAACAAAACAATAAAAATACTATGGCAGAGCTTTTAATTATTAAGGAAAATTTCCTAAAAAAATACAAAAAAAAAATAGAACGCGATTATTTAGAATTCATTTTTTTTAATCAGTTACAGTATGAACTTAGTGACTTGGACAACACTGATCCAGATTTAATGAAATTTATATTAAAAAGGTGGAAAGACAATGAACAAAATTGTAAAGAAGTTGAGGGGTTAATGCAACTTTATGAAAGTCTTTTGGACCTTGCGAACAAAAAATATTAGTTGTAATATAAAAATGTTGTTTTTCAACGCGTGTTCAAAAACTTGGCAACCCTATGCTTACAAAATAAACAAAATTCCCGATTCTAAAAACAGGGTTGCTGATTATTTTCAAAGCGAAAATGTTATTGATACATCACCGTGCTTCAGTACTCCCGAAGGTCCAAACGTGATTGAGCGCATTGGTTCGCAATCATCCAATGCAGAGGTTTACAAGGTATCCTTCGATAAAAAAATATACGTGGCTGCAAAAATAATGCCCTTGGTTGACGTCTATAGTGCTAAAAAAAACAAAAAGGAATTAAAAATTGCAAGATCAGCTTCCAAGGCTGTTTTGGAAGGCAGAACACAGAGCTTTCCACTAGTCTATGGTCAAACACGCTGTGGTAACGTCATGTTGTCCCCACAAAGCAAGTTTTATATTCCCGGCCTAATATATAAATGCATACAGGAAATTAGTTGGAAAGAGGGTTATAAAGAGGCTGCCAGAATTGCTAGCTCAATGAGCAACACAGAATTTATTGCAGCTCATTGCCAGGAATCGAAAGCAGACGCAGACATTCTTTTTTCTGAATTGGCTGCTTCTGACTTGGCTTTTTTTTTAAAAAACAATTCCATTAATTTTTGTACGATGGCACATATTTTTAAACAAATCCTTGTGCTAGTCAATGACATGCAAACCATTCTCGGTATCTTGCACAATGATTTTCATTACGGAAATATTTTAGTTACCATACGAGACAATAGACTAGCTCTTATGGCCCACGATTTTGGGGAAAGCAAGTACCTTAATCCAGGGTCACTTTCTCATAGGTACGTCGACGTAGATAAAATTTTGCAAACTCTACTGCTATTTCATTTCAGACAAGACTCGGAAATAAGAAGCAGTTTGCTGAAAATGCACAGACATGTACAAAAAATAGTTCAAACCAAACAAAATATTGCACATCCAATTATAAATCTCATGGAGGTTTGGGACAATATTGTTGAAAAATATGTAATTGGTAGGCAAGACAGCAATAGCGAGGGCGAGCACAGCGACAGCGAGGACGAAAACAGCGACAGCGACAGCGAAAGCGACAGCGACAGCGACAGCGAGGACAGCGAAAGCGACAGCGACAGCGACGGCGAGGACAGCAAGGGAGAAGACAGCGAATACAAGAAAAATGATCAATAAAACTATAAATTTTATTGGCAAATATAAGCCTGTCTGGGAAGAAAGTTTAGTAGATTTGTAAGAAACCGGGCCTCCACTGGTCTTGGGTACAGAAGTATTTTAAAGGCATTGAAATCCGATCTAAAAAGTGGCATTAAAAATGCCGTCATCAATTCCACGGGAAACCCTTCAATGTAGTCGCGCAAATAGCATTGTAAACAAATACGAATGGCTCGCATAGTGTAGGTAAAATCGCTGATATTGCAAATCGTGCAATTGCAAATTGATAAAGAACCTTTAACCCGCCGGGAAACATGATTGTTTTTTAGAAAATTTCGTAGAGCCAGTGCTGCTCCTTGCACCAACGGAGAAAATTCGTAGGATTTTAAAAAAAACTCAAAATCCACAAGGTAGTGTCGCACAATGTCAAAAAAATTTTGCTGGAGCCTCAATGCCTTTTCTTGTTCAATAAACATGCGCAAAAAATCATCCGTACGGCGAATTTTGTATATAAATGGCAGCAAAAAAGACGCATCAATCAGGCTATAATCCAGTGTGCGGTCGGCATTGTACACAAATAACTTTATTTCCTGCTTTGTTTGTTGCATTTTCATGCGCAATACATCATTGTTTAGGAGGCGACACACCAATCGAAGATTTCCCAGATCCACCAACGACAGCAACTTTCTGCTGCTCTCCACAATATAGTACAGCACGTCCTGTGGCAATTCAGGCAGCATTATTCTAATTATTCTATTTATAAAAAACATTTTTACCTATTCCACAAATAACAACATTAATAAAAAGGTCTTTTGGAACTTAAGTCTTAAAACTTG
>Ga0209443_1000561_pt1 | contig 25231 bp, 18 predicted proteins | sample LauGreBMM110DCMD_2_FD_187571 | JGI IMG/M metagenome (GOLD analysis project Ga0209443, IMG submission 187571) | Freshwater lake microbial communities from Lake Michigan, USA - Su13.BD.MM110.DCMD (SPAdes) (version 2) | ecosystem: Environmental > Aquatic > Freshwater > Lake | place: Lake Michigan... | reverse complement strand
TATTTTTTTCTTTAAAATTATTTTTTTTTTGATAAATTTCTTTAAAATCATTATCATAAATAATTTTAGGAGTAGTTTGTTCATTTTCTTTAATACCTTCAATTAGTTTTCCCTTAAATTCAGTATTTTTTAATTCTTCCATAGTATTTAAAAAATAAGATAGAAATTTTTTATAATATCTTTTTAATACTTCTAAAACAGTACCATTAGATATATAATTAGCTGCTAATAACAATATTATTATTAAAAGAATATTATTCAAAAGTTTATCATATTCCATATTAAATTATTTTAGTATAGAAAATTATTTTAAAGTTTTAAAATTGCGTTAGACTAATTATTCACCTCCGCCGTCTAATGCTTCCATTGACCCATCTACATCGTCATCCATTTCATAATCATCAATATCTATAGAATCAATAGCTTCTTTTGTATCAATATTATTATCTTTATTTTGATCTTTTTCATTAAGAATTTCAGTATCATTTAGTAATTCTTGATAAAATCCAACTACTTTTAAATTTTCATCAATATATGGAACTTCATTAATTAAAATAAAATCAAATTTACGTACTTGAGTATTAGAGTATGGTCTATAATATTGTTCAAAAGAAAATTTTATCATTTTAATTATTAAATGACATAATTCAGATTGTAATGCAATTTGTGTATTATAATCAAGTAATCTATTAAAATTAAAAATTAAATAAAATATTAATTTACAATCTATATTATTTAAATTATTAAAAGATAATGTATCAACATAATTTTTACTAATATTTAATATTATATTATCTGGTAATGGTAATATTCCAATATTATTTGAAATTATTTTCCAATGTTTAAAAACACTATCATGTTGTTCATTATCTTTCATTTTAATATTATTAATTTTTTTAGTAAATTCATCTATTATTTTTTTCTCTTCCATTCCATATAAACTAAATTTTTTACCACTATTTTTAATATTATTTATTATTGATTGAATACGTGAAATTATTTGTTTTAAATTTAGTATTCTTGTTCTTAAATAATTATTAACAATATTATACGAATCATTTGAAATTTCTTCAATTTTCATATTTTGATATGATGAATTTAAATGGTATAAATTCATAAATTGATTTTCTAAACCTAATTGAAGTATACAATCTTTTAATGATAAATTAATTTTTAATGATGCTATTGATTTTGTCTTTTTATATTCTTTATTATTTTCACTATATCCTAAATATTGTAATGTAATAAAATCATAAAAAACAAACATATTATTTGATTTATCTTTATAATAAATAACATCACGTTTAAAATAATAATGATTTCTAATTATTTCTATTTTATTATCACTATCTAAAATTGTAATAGTTTCTTTTCTTTCATTTCCTAAAAAGTCATGATCAATTATATAAAGTGTATCTTTCATATAGATAATATCATTTCCAATTTTAATTTTATTACCTAATACTTTAATAATTCTTTCTATAAAATCAATAATATAATTATTTATTTTATTTTCTGTATTTTTTTGATATCTACTATTAAATTTATTTATAATAAGTTTTATTTTTTCTTTTTCATTTTCTTTAGTTTCAACAAATTTTTTCATTTGTGAAATAGATGATAATGTCATTTCATATGTTTTTTCTTCTATATTTTTTTCCATTTTATCTAATTCTTTATCACTAAAAGAATATTTATTTGGATTTTTATTACATTTAATACAAATTTTTGTTTCATTAATTTCGTGAATATCACCAGAAACACAATATTTTTTTGCTAATTTATTTAAATTAATTATTTTTAATTTATGAATATATAATTTATTATCATCTTGTGTTGTAGCAGTTGATGTTTGAATTAATTTAACTAATTCATTATAAGATTGTTGACAATTTTTACATATCATATCACCTTTTTGAAAATTCCAAGTATGAAATTTACCAGAAGAACAATTTGATAATATATCTAAATTATTATTTAGTTTTTCTTCTCGTTGCATAATTTCTTTTATTTTTACATCACATCGTTCTTTATTTTCAGTATTTTCTTCATATAACTCGTCCGTTGATTTATTTATTTCTAAAATCTCTATTTTCTTTTTTGTAAAATTTATTTTTTTTAAATTTTCATCATAATTAATATTTTTAGAAGATTTATCTTGTATTCTTTTCATTAAAGTATTATCATTAAAAGTATATGTTATTTTTTGTATAAATCTTGTATTAATAAATTCGTACATATAATTTTTATCATTTACAAAATTAGCTTCAACAATACTATTAATTAAATCAATTAATGTATGAATTATAGTTTTTTGAACAATAATGTTTGTAAATTGTTTAGTTTTACTTTTTTCAGTTGGTTCTTTCCATAACCAGATTCTATTATTTGCAAAAATACAAGAAAAATAAAATATTGCATAACATAATAATGGAATTTTAGTTATTGGTATTTTTTCTTTTTGATTTATTCTTAAATATAATTCACTAAATATAGTTTGACCAAATTTTTCATAAAAGAAAAAATTACAATTTCTATCATCTTTTAATCCAAGTAATTGACCTGGATTTAAATCTAATAACATTATAAAAAATAAATAGGCAATAACATTATTATATTTAATCAATTTATAATAGTCAGTATCAGTAGAACTAGTTAAAAAAATTTCATCTTTTAATTCAAAAAAGAATAAGTTTGTTAAATCTTTATTAATATTATATTTTTTACTTGATTGTTCAATTCTATCTTTTGGTTGTTTTCTTAAATATTCTGTATGTAATAAAATTATATCTAAAACATCTTTTATAATTAATTTTCTTCTTAATCTAATTGTTGGTGTTGAACCTAAATATAAATTTAAGTCTGCAGAATAAGCTATTTTTTCTATATTTTTTTCCAAGTTTCTTATAGTTCTCATAAATTTTATATATTTTGGAATTTCTTCTAATTTTTGATTTACTGCAATATTAGTTGTCATAAATGTATCTAGTTCCTCAACATAAGTTCCTTCATAAATATATTTTCTAATTGATAATATTTCATTACAACTTTTACAAATATAATCACCTGTTTTACTTACTTTAACATATTGTTTTGCAAAATCTACAATTGCTTGTGAAAATTCATCAGTTTTAGATTTAGCCATTTTATTAATGCTTCTCCATTTTATATAATGTAAACAAATTGGTTCATTTTTTTCTTTGTTTAATATTATATCTTTTTCTTTAACCGAATTTATATAAATTATATTTTTAGTTATTTCTTTTTTTTTTAATATAGGTAATTCAATAATTTTATCTCTTTTTCCTGGTATCATATTATCAACATCATCTTCTTCAATTTCTATTTCTTTTAATTTTTTATTTAATGTTTTTTGAATTAATTTATTTCTAATTTCGGGATTTAAATTAAAGTCAAAAAATCTCTTAGAATAACCTTTTAATATATTATCTAAATTCCAAATAGTAATTTCATCTAAACTTTTAATATATAATTCAAATTTATTTTTTACTAATTCAATATATTGATTATAAATTTCTGAAATCATAATATGAATATTTTTTGTTGGATCATTAATATTTAAATTATTATAACCTTTTAATTTTGGTATATCTTTACTAATATTAAATAACCAATAATATAATTTATTATTTTTTTTATCAAAAGTTTTATTAATAATATTTATAAATGATTTATATCCATTATCTGATTTTACTAATTTATTTACATCAACTAATTCATCTGTTGTAAAACATTCTATAGGTAATTGTTTAGGATTCCAAGCTACACCAACCACAGATAATTCTAAATTATCATGACCAATACGTAATTCAATAGGTGCTTTTCTTTTCTTTAAATTTATTAAACGAATAGATGAAATAGGTTTTATAGTTCTTAATTTAAATCTATCTTTAGAAAAATTTTTATAATTTGTATATGCATATTTTCTGATATTTTCTAAATCAATTAATAAATCCGCATCTGCTGCACTTTCAGACATTTTTAATTTCTGAACAATCTTTAATTCTTCATTTTCATTTATTAATACTGCTTGTCTGGGTTCTTGAGATTTATGAAATAATTTTTCTGTATCAAGTTTTAATTTAGGATTTTTATCCATCAAAGGAGAATAATAATTTTTTACATTATTCATTTTATTTATTATATATTTAATTTTAGAAGCATCTCTTTCTCTTAAATTATCACTTATAATAGATTCTGGATCATATTTTTCATTATCATCGTGAAATCTAATAAATTCTTCTGAAATTGGAATTAATATACCTTTTGAAAATAAAAAATTTACAAAATCTTGATTTTCTTTAATAATAAATTCTTTTGTTTCTCTCATTTCAACTAAATAATTATAAATTTCATCAGCTAATCCTACTTTTAATTCTTGTATTGATAAAAATTTTTGTATTTGATTAAAATCAATTAATTTTTTTTCATTAGAAACAATAATTTCAATATATTTATATTCACCTTGTTCTTTTTCTTCTTGATTTAAAAATCCTAAAATTTCGTTTTTCTCTTCTTTAATATAAATTTGTTTAAAAATTAAAGTTTTTAAAATATTATGAAAGTTTTCTTTAATTAAAAAATTATCAATAATATAATCTTCTCCTAATTCATTAAATAATTTTATAGTTGAATCAAATTTAATAGGATTATTTGATAAAATAATTTTAATTTTATCCATAGTTTTACCGTTTTCAAAAACATATATAATATGTTTAATATCATTATATGCTGTAATAATTTTAGAATTGTTTTCAGAATTATAAAAATTGGGTATTTGAAAAGTTGAATCTTTTTGATATTTACTAGATTCAATTATATTTGTAATATATAAATCTCTTCCACCATCATAATAGTATGCAATTCCTAAATATATATAAAAAGCACAATAACGTTTAATTGTTCCTAAAATAAAATCATAGTATGATTCATTTTTAACTAATTCTAAAATTTCTTTTTTGGATGTATGGTTAGAAATAAAATCTTTTAAAATATTCATTATATCATTCTGAAATTTAACAAAATTTGTATCTAAATTATATTTTTGAAAAATCTTTTTATCTGTAAGATATTCAAATAGTTTATTTAAAATATTATCAAATAAATCATCAATTTGATTAATATACATCTTTTATTATACTATTATTGATAAAAAATATTATAAAACTTTTTATTTCTAAAATATATATATATATATGTCTAATAATATTTTTGCTAAAAATAAGTTAAGTGAAATATTTAAAAATCTTAATCTCGATAGTGAAAGTTCTAATATTTTACCTAATTCTATTAATATTATTGATCTCAATTCATCTGATAATTCTAGTATTCTCTCACAAAGCGGAGGTAGCGCTACTTCCGATTTTAATTCCAGCTTTATGCAACAAAACGAAAGCTATTTAAGCGCTACTTCGTCAAATACGTCAATGTTTATGGCACAAAAAAAAGGTTCTTATAATGCAACTAATGGAGAAATGACTTCCAACTTTATGCCACAAAACGGAGACAATTTAAGCGCTACTTCGTCAAATACTTCTTCAAATATGTCAATGTTTATGCCACAAAAAGGAGGTTCTTATAATACAACTAACGGAGAAATGACTTCCAGCTTTATGCCACAAAACGGAGGCTATTTAAGCGCTACCTCTTCAAATACTTCAATGTTTATGGCACAAAAAGGAGGCTCGTTTAATACAACTAACGGAGAAATGACTTCCAGCTTTATGCCACAAAACGGAGGCTATTTAAGCGCTACTTCAAATACTACTTCCCGCTTTATGCCACAAAAAGGAGGTTCTATTAATAAAAATAATAATAATGAAGTTAATCAATTAATATCTATGTTAACATCTGATTCTGATGATAAAAATAATTTTACCGCTAATTCTACTGCTACTGAAGAATTAGAAAATAGATTAAGAAATATGTTACAAGATGGTGGTGCAAAAAAAAAGAAAAATAAAAAATATTAAATATCTAAGTAAATATCTTATTTTAATTTATATAAAATGTCTAATTTTTTTATAAAAAATAATTTAAGTGAAATATTTAAAGATTTCAAAAATGAAAACATTAAAGGCTTACCTTGTTATAGTTTTATGCCACAAAAAAATAACTCTTTCAGTTTAACTTCTAATATTAAAAATACAGATGATGAAGTAAATCAATTAATATCTATTTTAATATCTGAAGCCAATTTTCCTATAAGCGAAGAATTAGAATATGAATTAATAAATAGTAATTCAAAAAAAAATAATAAATTAAAAGAATTTTGTAATAAATTAAAAGACGAAGGTATTAATATTAGATTAAAAAATTGATATATAAATATTAAGTTATTAATAAATATATATTAATATTATGGATATAAAACCTATTTTAAATAATGGATATATATACATCAGATATCATTCATCTTATGAAAATAATCAAATATGTAAATTAGGGAAAACTAACAATATAATTAATAGAGATAGCACTTATGCAACCAGTGAATATGAACGAGGTAAATTTATATTAGTTATTGAACTTTTAAATAATCAAAAATATGATGATACATATGTAGAAAAACTATTACAAAAATATTTTAAAAAATATCATTCTAAAAAAAATGGAGGTAGTGAATTTTATCAAAATGATATTATTAAAGAAATAGAACCATTTTTATCTACGACTACAATAAAGTTTAAAGTATTATCAGAAGAAGAAATTAAAAATATAATTTATCAAGGTAGAATTAAAAAATTAAAAGATTTACTTAAAAAAGTTATTCAAAATAGACTGTCCGAGACAAAAGAAAATAGATTGCGAAATAAATTACAAGATAATTATATTGTTGAAATTATTGAAAAATTAAATATATACAAAAAAGCATTTATAAAAGCACCTACTGGATTTGGTAAAACTCATTTATATTATAAAACTATTATAAAAATGAAATTTGATAGTATTTTATTTTTGACTCCGCGAATTTTATTAAATCATCAAATAGTTGAAGATAAATACTCCTTTTATATTAAAGATGCGAATTATGATATTATTCATTATAGTGATATAGATTCAAAAGAAAAAGAAAAAACTATTAAAAAAAATTTAAAATCATATAAAAAATTTATAATGACAAGTTGTTATCAAAGTCAAACTAGTTTATTAAAAATTATAAAAAAGTTTGATATAAATTTTGACTTAATTATATTTGATGAAGCACATTTTATAACATCTTGGGGAAATCATGAAAATATATCAGAATTTTTAATTAATAATAATATTACTAAATATAGATTATTTGGATCAGCAACACCAACAGAAGATATTGAAACAGCACCAAATATATATGGTTCTATTATAGAAAAAGTAAAAGTATATGAATTAATAAATCAAGAATTATTATGTAATATTGAAACAATTGTTAAACAACTAGAAAATAAAAAAAAAGAATATCATAATTTAAAAGATTTAATAGTTGAATCAATGACAAAATATAACAAGAAAAAAGGAATTATATATGTTAATGATTGTAAAAATGCAGAAAATTTATACAAATTATTACAGAAACAAGATAAATTAAATGTTTATATCTATGTTTCTAAAGAAATAGAAGTAGAAAATGATAGTGATACAGATTTAAAAACATTTGAAGATGATAAAGAACAATGTGTTATTATTTGTGTTGGTAAAATTGGATATGGTTATGATAATGATTTTATTGATTTTATCTGTTTGGGAGATCCACGACAATCTGATATTGATATAAGACAAATTATTGGTAGAGGATTAAGATGGAAAAAAGAAGTATATCCAAATAAATTACTACATTTATTAATTCCATTATATAGAGATGAATTTGGTAATTGTGCTAAAAATGAACATCTAAAAAAATACTTGGATTATATAATTGGTGAATGTGGTAAAGATATTATATTTAAAAATAATAGAATTTTTATAGAAAGTAATGGTGAAGAAAAACCAAACAAAGGAAATGATTATGATGGAGTTAATATTCCAACCGAAATATTAAATGAATATTGTACCACAGGTTATAATAAATATACAGACTTTTTAAGATTTTTGAAAAGTAATTTAATATATGATGAAATTTCATATAATAAATTAAAAGAAAAACAAAATTGGATTGTTGAATTAGGCGGAATACAAACCAGGTATCCAGAGTTTTGTTTCAGACATAATCATCCTAAAAATATAGATTATTATTGGGATAAAAAAGAAGCATTAGGAGCATATGAATTAATGAATAATAAATTAGCTGATACTATTGGAAAAGAAAAATATAGAAAATATACTTCTCAACAAAAATTAGAAAAAATAAATGAATTAGATAAAAAAATACCACCTATTAAATTTGACCTATATTATCCAATAGATTAAATTGTTGTTGATTTAGATTTAGTCTTTTTTTTCGGTACTTCTTTTATTTCTTCATTTGTATCTAAATCTATTAATTTATCAATATTAAAACCATTAGGATTTCCATAATCGTCCAATGAATTTAAGAAAGCAGTTTTAATATTATCATTCATTTTTTGCATCATATCATTTAAATTATTATTAATATTATCCATCATAATTAATGTTGTTTCTATTTCTTTTTGATATTCTAATGGAGGAATTGGAATTTTTAAATTTTTAAATTTATCCATCATTATATTTCTTTGTGCTAAATCCATACCTGTATTAAAAATTGATGATTTAATTAACATTAAATAATTCCATAAATATATATCAGTTATTATATTTTTATTTGATTTTATAGTAAAACCAGAATCATTTAAATAATATTTTTTATTTAAAAATAATACACAATTTTTTTCAGACATTCCAAATCTTGATATTTTACATGTAGTTCCTTCACGATTATATTTATTAGTATAAAAAGATTCTTCACCTCCTCCATATACAGGATATTCTCCATCTTCATCACCATCATTTTCTTTTGTTATTCTTTCTCCATATTGAATATCAGAAATATCACCAATACTTTTTATAATATTAATCCCTTTATTTGTTGCACCTTTAATCATTGCTTCCATATACATTCGTCTCATTTTTTTATTTCCTTCAATACCTTTCAAAATATCTTTAGTTGTGTCTTCAATTTCTATAATATTTTGAATAATTTTAGATTGCTCGTCTAAAGGTGGAATTGGAATCTTCATACGGTTAAAATTCTTTTGGTCTAGTGAAAGATTACATGAGCCTTTTAAATATATATTTGTTAAATGTGAATGTATTGATTGAAAATAATAATATATATATTTAATGTTAATTTTATCTTTAAAATTATCTTTTATTTTACATAATGATAATAAATTAGTATAATCACATTTACCATTATAATATATAATACAAAATTTTCTTCCACTATCAATATTTCCAACAAATAAGTTTTCATCATCTAATTTCCAATCTTTTATTTTTTTATAATCATTAATATCTTTTGATTGTGTAACCATTACACCTTCACCATCTTCAACTTCTTCTACTTTAGAACTTTGTAATTTACCTTTTTCTAATGTAAAAATATCACCAAATTCAATCCATTCAAAATTAGTCATTTTTGAACTAAGACTTTCAATATATTCATCTTTTAAATAATCGCGAAGATACCAAGATGAATTTGTTTCTTTTTCAATATCATCAATTGATACTGTTGTTATTTTTGTTAAAGTATTACATTCTTTATTTGCTTGAATAAAATTTATTGCTTTGGTGCCTTTTTTATCTTTTTCAAAAATTAATCCACATGTTTTAATTCCTGTATGTGTAAAAGTTCCACCTTCAAATAATATAATATCTGTAATATTTGTTTCTTTCATAAAGTGTTTTCTTGCATCTTTATTAGATGATCCAAAAAATAATTCTCCATATGGAAGAATAATTAAACATAATCCATTCTCTTCTAATTTATATTTATTTAATTCTAAAAATTGAATTGGTGGACTATTATCTTGCAAATTATATATATCATCTAATTTTATTTTATTATCCCCAGTATATTTATCTGTTTTAAAATTTTCTTTAATTTGCTCAAATTTTTTATCAGTTTGAAAAGGTGGATTAGTTAATACAAAATGATGTTTATTATTATTAATATGAGTTAAACTACTTTCACAACTTACATCATCAGGAAACTTTTTTAATGTTAAAATTAAATTCATTAAACCATATTGAAATGTAGTTGATTTAACTTCACCACCAGATAATAATATTCTATCTCCGTATTTATCTTTGAATAAATTATATCCTGTAACTAACCATCCACCAGTTCCCATACAAGAATCGTAAAATTTAATTTTTTCTTTTTTATCTAATTTCTTTATAATTTGATTAATTTTATCTTCTTTGTAATTAAAAATTAATTTCATTAACTTTCTTGGTGTGAAAAATTGACCTAATTTTGAGCCTTTTTTAACATAACCATTTATAATATGTTCGTATATTTCACCAATAACATCTTCATTTTGTTCTATTTCGGTAATATTTAGTGGTATTATTACATCATTTAATAAACCTTGAATTGTTGGTGCTTTTCTTGCTTTAATAAAATTATTTTCTGTAAAAATTTGTTTAGTAAGTTCATGAGTTTTTAAAATATCACCCATTTGTCTTATAGCATCATTAGATTCATTTAAATTACGAATTTCATCTAATTCTATTTTAGATAAATTTGATAAATTTTGAAAATAACTTAAAATTTTAGTTAATTCTTTATCATCATATAAATTTTTATAATATTTCTTATTTAATAAATCTATTTTACCATCTTCTTCTTTATCAGAAATAATTGGTTGAATAGATTTAATAAATAGAAAGTTCATAATATCGTTTAATGCATCTTCACCCTCTATATTTTCAGAATTATATAAATAGTTATGAGCTTTATCAATCATTTTTAAAATATTTTTTTTATCTTCGCTTTTAACTTTATTATCTTTTTTTTCTAATTCAATTAAAATTTGATTATCTGGTAATCTTAAATATGAATAATCTGTTTCATTTTTCTCAACTTTTTTGCTTGATTTTTTCATTTTTATATATATAATTAAATATTTTAATAATCTTTATATCAATTTTTTATCTCTTATAAAATAATTTTATTCATCGTCAATAAAATCAATATCTTCATTATTAACTTTAGATACTGTTGTTTCACAAACATCATGAACTATTGTTATATCATTTTCTTTTATAATATTGTTATCTTCAACTTCTGCAAACATAATTTGATATCCATTTTTTCTATAAAAATTACGACGATAATATCCTTGACGAATAAAACTTTCTAAATTATCTAAAACATCAATTACAACTGGTCTAATTTTAGAATTAGGATCACGTGTAATACGACCAATAGTTTGTTCAATTTCTCTTCTTGGTGTTGCCATAATTAAGGTATTTAATCCTTTTATATCTAATGCTTCAGAAGCCATTTGAAATGTTCCAAATATAATTTGACATTGTGATGTTTCATCTAATTTTTTTTGTTTCATACCACCAATATAAAATCCACTAGTACATAAATTTCTATCATCTAATCTTTTTTTTAATAATTCCAAGTGTTCAACACGTTCACTTAAGATAATAAATTTTCTTCCTTCTTCTGTCAATAGCTCTTCTACTAAATCAATTATAAATCGATTTCTTCTTCCAATAGTAATTAAATTAGTAATAGTTCCAGGACGATTAACTTCTCCTGTAAATCTTTGTTTTTTCTCAACAAATTTTTCATGAATAAGATTATATTTATAAATTCTTGTTAAAACCGTTTTATTTTCTTCTAAATTATATTGATAAATAATTGGTCCAAAATACCAATGTAAAACTTTTTCTAATTTATCACTTCTTTTAGGAGTAGCAGATAATGCTAATGTTTTTTTACAATTTATTAATGGTAAAGCTCGTGAAAAATATTTAGATGGCGCATGATGTGCTTCATCAAAAATAACTAATCCAAAATCAGCAAATATATCAGAATCATATTTTTCTTTAGCTATTGATTGTAACATTCCAATAACAAAATGTTTACCATCAATGTCTACTTTATTTTGTTGAATAATTCCAATTGGACTATCTGTAAATTGTTCAATACGTTCTTTCCATTGATTTAATAAAAATCCTTTATGAACAATAATTAATGTTTTAACTTGTAATAATGAAGCAATATTCAAAGCAATCACTGTATTATGTGTTACCGTAAAATCTCCTAATACAAATCTTCTATTACCATCAATTTCAAATCCATAATAATCATCTTCTTGTAATTTTTCTAGTTTAATTTCATAATTTAAAGTATCTTCAGTATATACTTTATGTTTTGCTTTTTTTATAAGATTTAAAATAGGAATTTCTTCTATACCATTACCATAAATTATTGTTAAAAAATAGTTCTTTTGTATTTTTTTAAATGCACAAAATCCAAGTGACCTAGACAAAAATATAATATCATCCAATAATTTCTCATTTTTTTGTATAATTGTATAACAATAATTATAATAATATCCATCTGAATCTATCAAACCAGCTAGTAATTTTAATTGAATATCTCTTGAATTACATTTATAATGATGAGGAATATATTTGTTTTTTAATAAATTATATTTTGTTAAAAAATTTATAAATTTATAATTTATGTTAAATATTTTTTTTAAACTACATTCTGACTGCTTATTACCTAACCAATAACCTAATAAATAAGGTTCAACTTCAATATCTTTTTTTTGAAATATAATTGGAACACGATAACCATAAAATATATCATCTTTATAATCATAAAATATATCTTCTTTATAATTATAAAATATACTTTTATTATCTTGATTATTAATTAATTTTAAATAATCTTTTACTGAAATATCTAATATATCATTATTATTTATATTTTTACTATACTTTAATGATAAAATATGACTTTCATTTACTATATAATTACCTCCTTTAGTTTCATTAATTTTATACATCATTTCTCTACCACGAGCTAAAGATAATACTTTTCGTGGTGTTGAATCATCACCCATTAATAAATCACCAATAATAATATCTTCTACTTTTTTTTTAGAACCGTTATATAATAAAATTTCAGTGCCTTTTCCTAAACATTTACCACCACCACAACCTAAACATATAAGTCCACCATTATCTTTTTCTAACTTTGGTAAAACTTGATTAATTAATTCTTTTTGTGATTCTCTTAATTCTCCTTTAAAATTTATTTTAACTTCTTCACCTTTAATTTCTTTATTTTTTTCAGGTTTTCCTAATTTTTCAAGACCATAAAATTTTGGAATTATAAGATATTCATCTGTTTCACGAAATACTTTAAAAAATTCATTCTTTTCTTTCATACCAAAAGAAACACCAAATTTAAAAGGTTCGACTGTTAAATCATCTTTTATTATATTAATCAAATCAGGCTCTATTTTTTTTTTACTTAAAATATATCCATCTTTAGAAAGTAAAGATTTATATTCTTCCATTTAATAAATATATAAAATATTTCAATTTTGTTTTTAAATTTCAATTTTTAATAAAATATTTAAATTTTTTTATAATATATTATATATTAATGCAAGTTCTCAATACTCCAATAAATACGATTAATAATGGTCTCGAACAACTAACTAATAATAAAAGCATAAGCGCTATAATAGGTTTATTTTTAGCACTTTATGCTGCTTTAGCAGCTCCTAAATTACCAAAATCTATTACTTTATGGTTTGATAATTCTTGGTTTAAATTAAGCTTTATGTTCTTAATTGCTTTAATGGCTACTAAAGACCCATCTATTGCTATTATTTCGGCTGTTGCTTTATTAGTAACATTACAAACTTTATCTGCACATAAAACTAGTGAAATGGTTGTTCAAGCTGTTCAATCTAATGTCGAGGCTGTTCAATCTAAAGTAGAAGCTGTTCAATATAAAGTAGATGCTGCTCAATTTAATGCTGAAGCTACTCAATCTAAAATAGAAGCTGCTCAATCTAAAATAGAAGCTGCTCAATCTAAAATAGAAGCATCTAAATCTAAAATGGAAAAGTTTATACATATTGAAAACTTAAGAGAAAGATTTACTGAAACTGAGATTGAACAAAAAATTAAACAAGCATTTGAACTACCCGTAATAGTTCAACAACCACCTGTAGTAGTTCAACCCCCCGTAGTAGTTGAACCTCCCGTAGTAGTTCAACCCCCCGTAGTAGTTCAACCCCCCGTAGTAGTTGAACCTCCCGTAGTAGTTCAACCCCCCGTAGTAGTTCAACCCCCCGTAGTAGTTCAACCTCCCGTAGTAGTTCAACCTCCCGTAGTAGTTCAACCCCCAGTAGTAGTTCAACCCCCCGTAGTAGTTCAACCTCCCGTAGTAGTTCAACCACCAACAGTAGTTAAAAATATAAAAAATAACTCGCTCTGCAATCAAGTTATGTCAGATATGGGACAAAAAGCTGGATGCTGTGACAATTTAAATGATTTAATAGGTTATGATTTAGATCAATATGCTACTTTTTAAATAATTTTTATTTTTATTAATTTTTACTTAATAAAAATTATTATTATATTTAATTTTTATGTAATATAGTATAATGAGTAAAAAAGAATGGGATAATATATATGAACAAAAATGTCAAGATTTTAATAGATTACCAAGTATTTTACCACCAGTTGAAAGAATTATTGTTTTAGGTGATTTACATGGAGATTGGGAAATGACAATAGAATCATTAAAAATAGCTAAATTAATTAATAATAAATTAAATTGGGTAGGAGGTAACACAGTTGTTGTTCAATTAGGAGACCAAATAGATAGATGTAGATTTGTAGGTATTCCATGTAATTTACCACAGGCTACTAAAGATGATGAAGCATCTGATATGAAAATTTTAAATTATTTTACTAAATTACACCATCAAGCTCAAAAAAAAGGTGGTGCCGTTTATTCAATTATCGGTAATCATGAATTAATGAATGTTAATGGTGATATGAGATATGTTTCATTTAAAAATATTATTGATTTTAAAAATTATAAAAAACCAGATGGAAATATTATATCTGATGGTATGACAGCAAGAAAATGGGCTTTTTCACCTGGTAATCCAATTGCTAATTTTTTAGGTTGTACTAGACAATTATCATTAATTATTGGATCTAATCTTTTTGTGCACGCTGGAGTTTTACCAAAAATTGCAGAAAAATATAATATTGAAGATATGAATCAAATTCTTTTTTTATATTTAAAAAATAAATTAAAAAATCCAATAGAGTATAAAGAATTATTAGATTCTAATGATTATTCTCCTATATGGAATAGAATATTTGGATCTACAGATAAATCTAAAGAATCATGTGATCTTTTAATGAATCCTTTAAAAGAAATTTATAAAGTAGGTAAAATATTTATTGGCCATACTCCTCAATTAAATCAAGGAATCACTACTACTTGTGAAGGTAAAATATGGTTAACTGATTATGGTGCATCTAAAGCATTTGATGCATTTGATAATAATTTAATAATTAATAATAAACGTAATCATTTAAGAAATGCTCAAGTATTAGAAATATTAAATGATGGTAAAAAAATTAATATTTTAAAAAAATAATTTATTTATTGTATTAGAATTATATTACAAATTAACTCTAATAAAATATTATTTATTTTATTCTAACATTTTTTTATATTTAGGAATATTAGTTTTAAATAATTCAAATGCTTTTTCAGAAATTTCTACTGAACTTAAATCTTTAGTTGTTTCTTTAATTTCTTTTTGCACAGCACCGGCAATTTTACCTACTTTAGGACTATTGGATACATTTAATGCTTCAGCTATCTTTTTTTTTAAATCTAAAAAGGCTTGAAACCCAGCATTAGTACCTTTAGCACCATATGTTACTTCTTTGCTGGATTTTTTGCTCGATTTTTTGCTCGATTTTTTAGCACCACCTGACATTTTTTTGCTGGATTTTTTGCTGGATTTTTTGCTGGATTTTTTGCTCGATTTCTTAGAATCACCAGACATTTTTTTGCTGGATTTCTTGCTGGATTTCTTAGTCGATTTTTTAGCACCACCAGACATTTTCTTGCTGGATTTCTTGCTGGATTTCTTAGTCGATTTTTTAGCATCTCCAGACATTTTCTTGCTAGATTTCTTGCTGGATTTCTTAGTCGATTTTTTAGCACCGCCTGACATTTTCTTGCTCGATTTCTTGCTCGATTTTTTAGCACCGCCTGACATTTTCTTGCTCGATTTTTTAGCACCACCAGACATTTTCTTGCTCGATTTCTTGCTGGATTTTTTGCTCGATTTTTTAGCACCGCCAGACATTTTCTTGCTTGATTTTTTGCTCGATTTCTTGCTGGATTTCTTGCTGGATTTCTTAGTCGATTTTTTAGCACCGCCAGACATTTTTTTGCTGGATTTCTTGCTCGATTTCTTGCTCGATTTCTTGCTCGATTTCTTGCTCGATTTCTTGCTCGATTTCTTGCTCGATTTCTTAGTTGATTTTTTAGCACCACCAGACATTTTCTTGCTCGATTTCTTGCTGGATTTCTTGCTCGATTTCTTAGTCGATTTTTTAGCACCACCAGACATTTTTTTGCTAGATTTCTTGCTGGATTTCTTGCTGGATTTCTTGCTAGATTTCTTAGTCGATTTTTTAGCACCACCAGACATTTTTTTGCTCGATTTCTTGCTTGATTTTTTGCTAGATTTTTTAGCACCACCTGTCATTTTTTTAGATGACTGTTTTTTATCATTATCTGTTTGTAAGAGTTCTAATTCTGTATCTAAATTTTCATTTGGACTAGACATTATAATAAATTATAAAATATTTTAAACTAATTTATTTTTTTATTATTTTTAAATTTATTTATAATATTTTTTTATAATATTTTTTAATAAAATAAAAAATTGAAAATTAAATAAGATAAGGTATAAATAATAATATTTAAAAATGAATATTGATAAAAATTATTGGGATATAGATACATATTCAAATGTTGCAAAAAATAATTATCTTAAACATCTTCAGTATCTTCACGAAAATAAATATCCTTGGAATGAAAAAACATGTTCTAGTGCTGCATTGATGGGTCATCTTGAATGTATCAAGTATGCTCATGAAAATGGATGTCCTTGGAATGAAAAAACATGTTCTAGTGCTGCATTAATGGGTCATCTTGAATGTCTCAAGTATGCTCATGAAAATGGATGTCCTTGGGATGATGAAACATATGATAATGCTGCATCTAATGGTCATTTAGAATGTCTCAAGTATGCTCATGAAAATGGATGTCCTTTGTATGAATATACGTGCCGAACTGCTGCACAAAATGGTCATCTTGATTGCCTCAAGTATGCTCACGAAAATGGATGTCCTTGGGATAAATGGACATCTTTTAATTCTGTTAATCATATTGATTGTTTGAAGTATGTTCACGAAAATGGATGTCCTTGGGATGAATTTGTATGTGATTATGCTGCAAAAAATGGTTATCTAGAATGTCTTAAATATGCTCATGAAAATAAATGCCCTTGGGATGAATGTACGTGTTCTAATGCTGTAGAAAAAAATCATATTGAATGCCTCAAGTATGCTCATGAAAATGGATGCCCTTGGAATGAATTTACATGTTCTCAAGCGGCAATGTACGGACACCTCACATGTCTTAAATATGCTCACGAAAATGGATGTCCTTGGAATGAAAACACATCATGTAATGCTGCACAAAATGCTCATCTTGAATGCCTCAAGTATGCTCATGAAAATGGATGTCCTTGGAATATATGGACAAGTTCTAGTGCAGCAAAGTATGGTAATATTGAATGCCTCAAATATGTTCACGAAAATGGATGTCCTTGGTCAAAAGCAACATGTTATCATGCTGCAGTAAATAATCACATTGAATGTCTTAAATATCTTCACGAAAATGGATGTCCTTGGCATGAAGATACGTGTTTAGTAACTGCAAAATATGGTTATATTGAATGTCTCAAGTATGCCCATGAAAATGGTTGTCCTTATTCAAAAGAATTGTTGCCTACCATTGTTCATAAGATTCTTATTCCAAAGTGGCGTGTTGCCGTTAAGATTCGTCCCTATATATTATACTGGATGGAACATATTACACAGACATTGTGTGCTAAAGATGGGCGATATCAAAAAGAAGATCTTAATTCATTTGAAAAAGATTTTAATAATATTACATTTAATATAATACTAAAAAATTGAAAAAATAACAGTTTAATGGTTCCATATAATTAATTCTGGTACAAAACAAAGCAGACACAAATCCATAAAGATGGCGCGTACTACTCGTTCAAACCAGGTTAAGCCATCTCCTATGGTCAAGCCATCAGCGAAGGCTAAGCCAGCACCAAAGACCAATCCATCTGGAAAGGCTGGAAAGGTGCTGAATCACCTACACAAGGCAAAGAAGCGTCAGGCCTTTGATGAAACAATCCGCGAAGCCCTTGTGGCTAAGATGATGATGTTCTATTAGGACATCTAACGGATCAAACTCATCACCCTTCTGAGTCATAAATATTTGTATTAATTTATTATTATAAATATTTATAAAAACTCAACTAATTTTGTCAGTATGGATAATGAATAAGTGCTTTCTTGGTATATTTGATGATCTTTATTAAATTTTTAATACTAGATTCAACTTATATAAAATTAGAGTTTTTGGATAAATGAATTATTTATAAATTAGAAAACTAATATTTTTTTACTCGTCATCAGAATCATCATCAGAATCATTCTTTTCAAGTTCAAAGAAGTTTGGGTATCCAAGCGTGACCCTATTATATACCTTTTGCACAAAGGGAATAACTTCAGAATTATCCATTCGAATAGGGTCATTGTCTTGCTCTAGCATTGGAATACGTGGATACTTTCCTCCAATATTAACCCAAACTTCCATTCCATCAATATCTATATCAGACGGCGAAGCAACAGATACTTCAATTGGTTGCATTTCGCCCTTATAAAAAATAGAACCCATTTGAACCTTCATGCAGTGCAAGTTAGAATTCTGATGAATCTTCATTGAAGAGAAGTGCTTATCGTTAAAATACTTAATAAACCACTTGATCTTTGCTGCCCTAGACGGACATTGCATGTAGAAGATATGCTCAATATTTGTGGATGACATCGAAAATTGCGGAACGGAAGGTAGTGAAAATTGCGGAACTTCTTGACATGGCTCTAGTTCTTCCAAGTGGCATAGTTCTTCATTCGTAAGCTTTGGCATAGAAACAGTGATGGTCATCTCTGACATCTTTTTTTTCTTGTAGAGAATAGAATACTAAATTAGTAATATAGAAGTATTAAATACTTATATTTTCAATTTTTCTAATTATTTCTAAAATAACTTAAAATAAATAAAATATTATTAAAATAATTTTTTATTTTTTTTTTGTAGAGTAGGTACCTACATGACATCTGAGTCATCAAACATTTCACACTTCTTCATGGATAATTTAAGCGCTAGTCCGAGATTATACGCTTTGCTCCGCAAAATCTTAGCGATTGCTTTAGCGATTTCTTTTTCTTCATCTTCATTATCCCATCCTTTTCGTGTGTAGAAGTCATCGTCATTGTAATTGAAGTGGATTTTATTCGACCACAAATCTTCTTCTTCATAACCATTATAATTCCCGTAGAAAGAATCAACTTCGACAATGTTTCTTTCATATGTTTCAATGATTTTCCACTTGCCTGTGTTAATCCAAGATTCATCATACAAATCCCTCTGTGCAAAATGTTTTTCTGCCCACTCTAAAGCTTCACCACGTGTCAGAAAGAACTTTTTACCATCACCTTCGAAGTCATAGATTGATGAATCTTGCCAGTGGAGAACATGAACTACAGTGGTACTCTTGCCACGGATTACTGCCTCCCTCTCTGCTGCTTTTTCTGCTTCTTTCTTAGCATTTACCCACGCTTCATATCCAGCATTTGTTTCTGGATACTTGATAACCGGCTTGACAACCGGCTTGACAAACGGCTTGACAAACGGCTTGGCATCCGGCTTGGCATCCGGCTTGGCATCCGGCTTGGCATCCGGCTTGGCATCCGGCTTGGCATCCGACTCGTCCTCAGACTTGGCATCTGGCTTGTAATCCGACTCATCTTCAGACTTGACATCTGACTCATCCTCAGACTTGACAAAAAGCCATGGAGTGCGCTTGACCGTATCCTTTACCTTCAGCACAAACTCAATAGCTTCATCGTAAGTCGTAATGATAGGATCATCATATTGTTCCAGAAATGGAATAGGCGGATAGTCTTTTCCAATTCGAACCCAAACGGTGATCCCATCAAAAAAATTAACCACCACGCCTATTGGCAAGATAGCTTCATTATCAAGGATAGTGCCCATCGGTACTGTAAGTAGCGTTGCAAAAAGTTCTTTTGGTTTTTGTACACCAAAACGCTCTGCGAACTTGTCCAAATTGTCGCGTGCTTCTTCCCAAGGTTTCATATCCTCGTAGATAGGAGTGCCGTCTTCACCGATCGAGAAAATGACAGTGTTCGACATCTCTTTTTTCTTGAAGGAACGATAAAATACAAGATTAATTATATGGAACCAATAAATACTTAAATTTTCAATTTTTTTAATTTTTTAAAATTTTAAAAGATTTTCTATGAAACTCTGTTAAACCATATTTTTTTATACCTTCAATATGTTTAACTGTTCCATATCCCATATTATTTAATAAATTATATTTATCTATTAATTCTGGATATGTACAACATAACTTTTTAATATAATTATCATGATATTCTTTTGCTATAATAGATGCAGCGGCAATAGAATAATAATTAGCATCACCTTTTACAATAGATTTAGTATTATAAGATATAAATTTTTTTTCCCAACCTATACCATCAATTATTAAATAATTTGGTTTAAAAGTAAGTTGTTCTACAGCTCTTGACATTGCTAATTTAGTTGCTTCTAAAATATTAATAGAATCAATTTCGTGTGGTTCAGCATAACCAACCGCCCATTCATCAACATTTTGTTGAATCCATTCTAAAACTTCTTTTCTTTTTTTACTTGATAATTTTTTAGAATCCATAACTGATTCATTAATTGGAGTATCTCCCCAATTAACTGCGGCAGCATAAACTCTACCAAATAACGGACCTCTACCCGCTTCATCTAATCCAACTTCAATTTCATAATTATTTAATTTATTATAATTAATTTTCATTATAAAATAAGAATCAATATTTCTTTATTAGTTTTTTATAATAATTGGTATATATCACTAAATAAAACATTAATCAAACTAAATTTTTTAGTCATCCTCTTCTGAATTACTACTATAAGACTTATCAAGATCAAAAAAATTTGGGTTGTTATAAATATTTGCACTTGTATGTGCTGTTGGTATAGGTGCTGTTGGTACAGGTGCTGTTGGTACAGGTGTTGTTGGTATAGGTACTAGTGTTGTTGGTATAGGTGCTGGTACTGGGGCAGACAGTTTTTTATTTCCTTTATGTTTTCGGTTATCTTGTTTGTAGATAGCATCAGTCGAATCAATAGCTTGATTAATCTCATCAATTGTACATGAGATTATTTCTTGCATGTCTAGACTACATTTTAACTTTTGGCGCATAGTTTTCTTTACATAACCGGCTGGAGCTTTGAAGTAAACGTAAAATACACCGTCTTCTTTTTCAGCCCACGCCAATAGTGTCTTGTCACTGAACTTATATATTAGAATCTTACGCATTTTGTTAATATCCAAGCTATTAACATGGAACGTCCAGTATCGTGATTTTGGTGACATTGGCATCTTTTTTATACAGTTTACTATAATTAATTATATAAAACTATAAATACTTAATCTTTCAATTTTTATTAATTATTTAATTTATTATAATTAATTTTCATTATAAAATAAGAATCAATATTTCTTTATTAGTTTTTTATAATAATTGGTATATATTCCCACATTTGAGAACATAAGGGACAATGATTATTTTTATTAACCCAAGGTTTTATACATTCAAAATGAAATGAATGACCACATTTACCAGTAACAACAAATGAATCAATACATTTCTCTTGATTATACAAACTTTGAACATTTAAATTACAACGACAAATAGTACATTCTTCATTTTTAGGAACATTATAAACCCAAGAAGAAAACAAATTTACTTTTTTAATATTAAAAGGAGATGTCATTATTACATATTAATTAAATATTTAATTAATATATAAAATAATCAATTTTTTAATTATAAATTATTTTTTCATTTCATCTATAATAGAATTATATGTCATTACAAAATTGCTCCAATCATATCCAATAATTCTTTTATGTTCTATAATTTGTGTTCCTTTTAATGAAACAAAAATTTGAACAGGAATAGAACTAATTTTATACATTTCATTTAAAATTTCATTTTCTTCAGATTCAATATTTAAATGACCAACTATTAAATCTGGCATTATTTCTACAGCTTCATCACTTTTAAGTTTCTCTTTAAGTTTTTTACAAGGTCCACACCATTCAGCACCAAAGTATAATACAACAACTTTTTTATCATTTTCCCAAATAAGTTCTTCTAATTGTTCTTTACCATTAATATCAATTATCATTAATATTAATAATATTATTTGTTTAAATAATATTATTCAATTTTTTTTAAATTTACCAGTTCATTTCACTCGAAGAAAATTCAGAATCTGATTCAGCTTCAGATAGTGTGCTTGAAGATAATAAATCAGAGTCTGATTTATCATTAAAAAAATGTTTACTGCTTTTCATTTTTTTTTTATTTATTTTTGGTTTTTCTTGACCTCCGGTTTGATTAAATAAAGAAGAAATTGTATCAGAATTTGATTCAGAATTTAATTCAGAACTTAATTTAGAACTTGATTGATTATCTTCACTTTCTTGTAAAGTAGTATTTATTTGACCACCTCCATGTAAATCAATAATTGTAGGATTAATAAAATTTAACGACTGTTCGGAATCATTTAATTCACTAAAATTATTTAATAGATTATTTTCAGGTCTTACAAAATTTTCTTTAGATTTTAAAGCTAAATATTTATTTTTATACTTAAAATATTTTTCTTGATATGACATAGTTATATATTTATATTTAGATATAATTTAAAAATAATTATTAAAAAAGTAATATTAAAATTTTCTATATTATATTAAATGGAAATAGATGAAAAATGTGCGCCAAGTAAATTATTTAAAGACGGTTCTTGTCTAACATTAAAATCTTTAAAATTAATTATAGAATCTTATAATAAAAATATTAAAGATATTGAAAAAAAAATAGTAATTTCAAATAATAAATCTGAAATGGTTAAACAATTAGAAGAAAAATTATCTGATAAATGTAATAATCAAACATGTTGGTTACGTTTAGATATTATTAAACAAATAAAAGATGAAAAAATGAAAAAAGATATTTTAGAAAATACTTTTAGACCAGAAGGACCACCAAAAAAAGATACATGGTTATCAACTTCAGATATTAATGATGTTGTTACTCAATACCAAGAAAAATATAAAGATTTTTTATTTTTAGGAGCTTTACCTGCAGATTTTCAAGAAATAGGAATTTTAGGTATTAATGATTTAGATTTTAAAGATGTTGAAAAAGAAGGTAAACATAAAATAGGAATAGTTATTAATTTAGATGTACATACACAAGGAGGGTCACATTGGGTTGCCTTATTTACAGATTTACAAAAAGGACAAATTTATTATTTTGACTCTTTTGCTAAAAAACCTTCTAAGAGAACAAAAAAATTTATAAATAAAATAGTTAAATATCTTTATAAAAAAAATTATAATAAAGATATTAATATTAATAGTTTAATAAAAACAATTAAGAGTAGTAATGAAAATAAAGATTTAACTAATTTAAAAAAATTTGATATTAGACATAATACTATACAACATCAATTTAGTAATTCAGAATGTGGTGTTTATTCTATTAATTTTATAGTCAGACTTGTAGGTGGTGAAAATTTTGATGAAATAACCCAAAATATTACAAAAGATAATGAAATGAATAAATGCAGAACAAAATATTTTAGAAATGTTGATATTAGATAAATTTTACTATTCTAAATATTTATTTCTTCAATTGGATTATTAAGTTCAAGTTGTATATTTAAATTATACTTTAATCCATAAAAGTTAAATGGTCTACCATTTGAATCTCTAAAACTTAGGTCTAACTTATCTAATTTAATTACTTCTTCAAATTTAAATTGATAATTACCTCGATTATTTGTATATAATACAGCAAAAGGTGTTGTGTTATCTAAATTATTTATAAATAAAAATATTTTTTCTTCAATTCGTAAATCCCACGATTTATCAGCTATAAATTTTGTATTCTCTTTACAAATTGATGTAAAACCTAATATTTCTTTACTTAATGGTGTTGATATAATTTCAAATGATTCATCTGAACTAATTTCAATAATTTGTTCTACATTTAATTCAAATTTATATTTTTCTGATTTTGAATTTAATTTTTCTATTAAATTATCAATTGAATATTTACCAGAATTTAATTTTAATTCTATTATTTCATCATTTATATTTTTAATTTGAAAAATATTATTTTTTTCAGATTCTATATTATATCTAGCTTGTGGTATTGAATAAGACATTAGTTTTATTCCTATTATATTTTCTATAGGTCCAAACTCAAATGAAAATTCACTTAGTGGCTCATTTGGTGAAATATCTAATTGAATATTTGATGTTCCATATAAATATTGATATTTTTCCATTAATATTTTCATTTCTTCCATTTTTTTTGTTAATAATGTTTCTTTATTATTTAATTTTTCAAATTCTAATATAAGATCTTGTCTAATTAATTCATTTTCATTTTTATTAAAATTACTTAATTGATTTTTTAATATTTCATTTTCTTTTTTAATTTTTTCAACTTCTGAAGCTTCAACCATTCCTAATTTTTTTAATGTATTTTGAATTTTAGTAATATCTAAATTTTTATTTAATAATGTTTTAGATGATTGTTGACTAATTTCTGGTTTATGAATATTTTTTACAAGTTGATTTGTATTTAATTGTTCTCTTCTCATTTGTTCATTTAATTGTTCTCTTCTCATTTGTTCATTTAATTGTTCTCTTCTCATTTGTTCATTTAATTGTTCTCTTCTCATTTGTTCATT
>Ga0209443_1000559_pt1 | contig 25307 bp, 25 predicted proteins | sample LauGreBMM110DCMD_2_FD_187571 | JGI IMG/M metagenome (GOLD analysis project Ga0209443, IMG submission 187571) | Freshwater lake microbial communities from Lake Michigan, USA - Su13.BD.MM110.DCMD (SPAdes) (version 2) | ecosystem: Environmental > Aquatic > Freshwater > Lake | place: Lake Michigan... | reverse complement strand
TGATAGATATCCAGATTTTAAATTGTATAAAATGATTGCACGTTGTGTTCATAATCACACACCACAAGCACAATTAGAACGTGAAGAATTTAAATCCTTTCTCTATAATGGTGTGATTAAGGGTGACATTATCAACATTGATAAAATCTGGATATGGATCTAGAATTTGTAATTTTTCATACTATATTTTTTATTTATATAATATAATATGAAATCATATGGATTTATTATGATTAGGCATGTAAATTCTGAAAAGACGAATATGTATTGGAATCATTCAGTAAAATTATTAAGAACATATTATCCTCATAAAAAAATTATTATTATTGATGATAATAGTAATAAAAACTTTGTAAAGGCCGATTTTGATTATAAAAATATTGAAATTGTACAATCTGAATTTCCGGGAAGAGGCGAAATTTTACCTTATTATTACTTCATAAAAAATCATTACTTTGATAATGCTGTTATCATACATGATAGTATATTTTTTCACAAACGAATACATTTTGAAATGTTACGACGATTTTCAGTTATACCATTATGGTTCTTTCATTCTGACAAGGAAAATATAGAAAATACAATAAGAATTTCTAATACACTTAAAAATAATTATGCATTACTTCAAAGTTTAAATCATGATTCAATACAAATGATGCCAAAGAATGCTTGGTATGGTTGTTTTGGTATACAATGTTATATCAATCGCGATTTTTTACTTAGTCTAGAAAATAAATATAGAATTACAAACATGATCTCTAAAGTAAGTTGTAGAGCTGATAGATCTTGTCTTGAAAGAATCATGGGATGTATGTTTTTCACAGAAAATAAAGAAATTACTGGAAAAAAATCACTCTTTGGCGATATCATGAAATATCAAACTTGGGGGTACACATTTGATGAATATATGGAAAACTTTAAAAAAGGCACTATCGATCGCTCTGTGGTAAAGGTTTGGACTGGTAGATAATTACACGCTAATCTACGCTTCAAAAATCTGGATTATCAGTAAATATTTGCGGTGCGGAACCACCTGTGTTCATCATTGGGTTCACTTGTATTAATACATAATGACCGGCAATTACACTAAAATAAACAATTAAAGCATCTCTAATTAATAATTTTAATGGTTTACTTTCTTTATCTACAAATCGCATTTCTAAAAATTTTGTAATTAAAAATATGATGGAAATAACTGCGGCACTCACAAATATATTACTCATTTAATATATTTGTTAAATAATGTTATTCTTTTTTATACGCAAATAAAATCAATCTAAAATTTCAATATCATCAATTAATAAATCTGGTAATAAATCTATTGGTGGTTCTTCAATGTTATGAACATCCAAAGGATCTAGACTAAATGATTGATCAGAAATGGTTAGCTTTACACTATCATCATCTTCTTCTTCAATCTTTCTTCTTTGCTGATTTCTTAATTGACTAATCTGTTCTAATGTGTCTAAATCTTTGGGTGCAGTAATAGATGTTACTAAACCATCTGTTGACTTGACGAGGTCTACATCATTAAAACTCAAATGTGTATTATCTGATGATTGTGTTACTTCGTTTGAGTATGATGACGAAGGAACTACTGCTTCAACAGGTTGTTTAATAGGTTCATGAATAATTTCTTCCTTTACTTCTTCTACAACATCTTCTTCAATCGTTTCATCCATATATGCTTTTAAAATTGCCTCTACTGGAATACTTTCGCGTAAAGTATTCAAAATTCCTTCTTGAACGATAATTTCTAGTTCTCTGTGATTTTTCTGTATTTGTAATGGCTGAATTCCAACTTCAAACAGGTATACATTTTTATATATTTTTCTCGCAACATTAATATAAGTTTTGTGAATAAAATCATCCAACTTAGGAACATTAATATCAACCTTCTTTTGTTTTTGTCCAACACGCATAGCAGTTAATACTTTTAGTTGAATTATATGAACACATGTGATTAAATCTTCTAAATAATTACATCCAGACTTTTCACAAATTCGTTTTCTCTCTGTTTCTATTATTTGGTCATTCCATTTAGGAATGCGCGATATCAAGTTTTGAAAGGTCATTAAATATTTATCATTTTCATTGTTTTCTTTACAAAGTTTCACTGCCTCATCTAAAATAGATTTATACCCATCAATAATTAAGGGAGTCAAAATAGTAACTAAACGTGATCCCCATTCATTTTTTGATTCATGAAGTGCGCTTGCATCAAAATCATCCATTTACATAAAACTGATATTTTCTAAAGACAATTCTGAACTTAAAAAAACAAAATTCAATATAAATAATATTAATAATTTTTCATTTCTAAATTCTTTTCGAATTTTATGAAAACAAAGCAACATTTCATAACGTTTTTCTATAGTTATTTTACTCTCTAAAAATTTTTGATTTTCCAATAAATGGATTATATCCAATGCGCTATATGATTTCTCGTATAATTTTGTAGACAAAATAATTAATTCTTCCAACTTTATTTTTTTTTGACTATATTTATTTAATGTATTTTTAAGCCAATCTATATGATGTGTATGAATATCTTTCATATGAAATACTTCATTCAAATTGTATTGATACAAGTTAATAATAGATCCATTTACTACAGGTTCCGGTACATAAATTTCACAAAAGCGAGATAAAATTGGCTTCATTAACGTATATTTATCTTCTGCGATAATAAAAAAACGTGTATTATGACTAAATAACTCAATACATCTACGTAATGCGGATTGTGCATCCATTGTTAATTTATCCGCATTTAAAAGCACAATACTTTTAAAAATATTTCCACCATTAGAATAAATATGCATTTTTGCAAAAAATTTTAGCTCTTCGCGTATAAATTTAATACCTTTTCCATGAGAACAATTTACATGCATTACAAAAGATTTAATTCTTTCTCTATTATTATTATAAATTTTATGAATAAATTCATTTACAATAGTCCTTTTTCCACTACCTGAAGGGCCATGAAACAATATATTCGGTATTTTTTGTAATTCATGAAAGTAATTTAATTTTTCTTTTATATTTTCATGTATAGTTAATGACATTGATTGGAGTATTATATTAAAATACAAAGTGTTTTTATATTTTAATACAACGTAATTCTTATATCTTCATTTTATAATTTTATAATTTTATAATTTTATAATTTTTTAAACCGCATTCGTCAAAGAGTGAGTATAAGGATTGCTACGAAACGCTGTCAAAATATCGGGTTGAATACGATCACAACCAGCACATTCATTATAGTATTGGGGGGCACTGATGGCACCATGTGTTTGCGAAGATGGAGTCATTCCACTTATTCTAGAATATGCCGGATTGTATCTACCATCTAAGCGATCTTGGTCATTTTTAATTGTACTTAAATGCATTTGTTGATTAAATACTTGTGTTCCTCCAGGATTAGGTCTATTTACAATAGTTTGTGATTTTATATCATTATTGTGTTGATTATAAGCTGCATTATAATTCATATCACCATAACCAGTAGCATAACCACCAGCAGCGGTATAATATTCGCAATTTGTTGTTTCTCTTTGCGTAGAGTCGGGCGCGGTATAATTATTCACATATAAGCTTTCTTTTTGATTATTAATGTAAAAATTAGGAGCATACAATGTAGTTTCTTTATTGGTAGTAGGAGTAGCATCTTGTGGGTTATAAACATAACCTTTAGGTACTCCTGAAGTAGCCTCACCATACACACGAAGATTTTGTATAGTCTCGCTTTTGCGTGTAGGTCTAAACACATCCATAATAGGTGCAATAACAGCACCAATCGCTCCGCTAAAACCAGTTCCAAAAATGTCGGATTTGTTCATTGTTGTTCTATTATTTTCATAATTTGTATAACTTTTCGTAAAGTTATCACCCCCATTTGTAGGACCTTTACCTATAGCACTTGCAGGATTTACGTCTACGCATGGCAATTGTACACGTCTACTTTTTTCAAAGTTTTCTGGTGCATGTCCTGCCTTAATATCTACAGATCCAGCAGGACCCATGTATTCGCTTGCAATATCATTACGACGAATCACTCCCATTTCCTGAATAGGTCTTAATGTCTCTCCTTTTTCAGCTCCAGTTGTAGTAAGCCAACGATCTTGTGAATTAATAAAAAAAGTATCAGGACGTTGTTTTTCTACACGACCTAACATTTCAGTACTGGGTGCGGTCTTAATGTAAGAATAAGCAGGACCTTCATGATTTGTTAATTCATATTCCAATTTAGGATTCGTATCTACTCTTAATTGATCAATCGTTTTTGGTAGCCATTTATCACGTGCTTCCATGCCAGAATTAAAACCATTGTTACCATCTATTCCATAACCTTGGTCTAACCCAGGACCAACCATAATGCTATCAAAAGGCTTTGTATTATTATTTTTCATTCCAGGATTTACACGTGACTGATAGAAATCACTTTGGTTAGGCATTCCATATGCCCATTGCATATTATCTTCTGGTTTAAATAGAGGTGCTTGTTCAATTTTTTTTATAGTTTGAGAACCTGATCCAATCATGTTATCTAAAACGGATTCATTGATATCTATATCATATGTGCGTCCTTTTACTTTTCCACCATTAAATGGAATCATATTGTTATGTTTAAATTGTTCAGAATTTAAATAATTTCCATTCAAAGAATAAATTTCTTGAGGATTTTTACCTACATCTACATGATTACGCTGTTTTTGTTGATATAAATTTTGATTAAAATACTTGTCAGTTGCGGTATTTGGATTTGGATACCTTTGAATCGTATCAACTACTTCATTCATATTGCTTACAGGATAATTTTGAGGTGGAATATTTGTGTTTGGTAAATAGTTTTCAGTTTTTGTAGCTAAATTACTTCTGATACCCATATTTGTAAATTTTTCTTGTCTAGTAGATTTTCTGAATTCTTTATCATTACAACTTTCATTTGATTGATTTGAAACTATATACATACCACCTAATGCTAATAATGGGACAGCTATTTCCATATTATAATATATATATAAAACATTTTAAATATATATATTATTCTTCTTAGATATCTTGTATAAATTTTATTCTAATCATGTATTATTTTTATTATTTTTATTCTAATCATGTATTATTTTTATTTCTAAATTTTTTATAAATTTTCACAAGAATTTGTTTGTTGACACGTAGTTGGACCTCCAGCATATCCACCACGTATTAACTGGTAGTTGGAAGGTAAACTTGAGACTTGAGACGTATATGATTTACTTTCAATAACCATACAATCACGCTTGGGTGTAAAATAATCTTTTTCTAAAATTCTTGTGCTTAAATTATTTTGGAAAGGCAAACAAGTATTTACTTGAGGATTTAATGGAGGATATTCAAAATTAGGTTGCTCTACATCACGATACCACCATGCGGGATGAGTTGCTCTTGATTGATCCGTAAATAAATTATTGCATGTTGGATAATCTATAGGTTGATTCGGAACATTATACTTTTGAAATTCATCTTTTCCTAAACAATCTCTGCTTATTCCTCTGTTAATACCCTTTAAATCGCTTTCTAAATTGATTGTATTTGTTCTTAAATTTGCTCCCCACTTTTGTGCAATAATTTGCGGATCTTCTATAAAACAAAGATCAGAACCATTTCCTGGAACATTCATAATCCATCTTCCTGGATCTGTAGATTGCTGTAACTCTTTTTTTGTTCTAGCATCGTCGTATTTAAATCTTGTACAAGCCATTTATATATACATATACTTTTGAAAATATACTTTTTCAAAAGTATAGCAAATACACTTTTTCAAAAGTATAGCAAAAATTATAATTAGTTAAAACTCTAATAATAATTTAAATAATTAATACAAATAGAATTATGGAGTTGGTTTTAAATGATACAAACCTCACTTTGTGTTTGAATATGATTGTTAAAAATGAAAGTAAAATTATTTGTCGCTTATTTGATTCAGTAGTATCCATTATTGATTCTTATTGTATTTGTGATACTGGTTCTACAGATGATACGATAGAAATTATTACTTCATATTTTGCAAGTAAAAATATTCCTGGTAAAGTTGTATTAGAACCCTTTAAAAATTTTTGTCATAATAGAAATTTTGCATTACAAGCTTGCATTGGAATGTCTGATTATGTATTACTTTTAGATGCTGATATGATTCTTGAAGTTAAAAATTTTAATAAAAAAGTATTAAATATTGCTTCTAGTTTTAATATTCTTCAAGGCAATGATTCTTTTTTTTATCAAAATGTGAGAATCCTTAAAAATAATGGTGAATATACATATAATGGTGTTACACATGAATATATTGATTCTCCCTCTAATAACACAACGTTTAATATTGAAAAAGATATTTTATTTATTAGAGATGTCGGTGATGGAGGATGTAAACAAAATAAGTTTGAAAGAGATATATCATTATTACTAGATGGTATTGAAGAAGATCCGAATAATGTTAGATATCATTTTTATTTGGCAAATAGTTATCACGATTGTGGAAGGTTTGGAGAAGCAATACATGTATATAAAAAAAGAATTGAATTAGGAGGTTGGTATGAAGAAGTCTGGTATAGTTATTATAGAATAGGTCTTTGTTTAAAAAATATGGGAAAAATAGAAGAGGCAATCTATTATTGGCTAAAAGGATATAACTTTTACAATGAACGTGTAGAAGGTTTGTATGAAATCATTCAACATTATAGAATTACTTCTCAACATAAATTGGCAGAAATCTTTTACAAAGAAGCAAGAAAAATTTTAGATTCAAATAAAAACAGAAATAGTTATTTATTTTTACATGAAGATGTATACTCGAGTAAAATATATTATGAATATACAATTATTGCTGCTTATTTAGGTATTTTTGATATTGATTATGAAGTTGTCAAGGTATTGAACTATTCTAAAGATAAAATAGAAATTAACAATATGTTGACAAATATGAAATTTTATAAAAATAAATTAACTCTTTCAAGTAAATTCATAATTGATAATACTATTCAAATAAATATTAACAATGAACCAACAAATTTTTATTCTTCTTCTAGTTGTTTAATTCCTACTATCAAAAATAGTAATGAAAATGGGTATCAAATGAATATCCGTTATGTGAATTATTATATAGACCAAAATGGTGGTTATTTACATTGTGATAAACATATTATTAGTATTAATAAATACGTTGAGTTTGATAGTGAAATGAACGTAATATGTGAAAAAATGATGCCATTAAAATTTGAGGATAGAAGATATATGGGTGTAGAAGATGTCAAAATTTTTAATGATATAGAAACAAATGATATATTATTTATTGGTACGGGTTTTCATACATCTAATCAAATTGGTATAGTTTCCGGTAAATATGATATAGAAAATTGTACTATGAATTATGATGAAATTCGCCCAAACTTTAATAATTCTTCATGTGAAAAAAATTGGGTATTCGTAAATTATAAAGAATCTACACATATAGTATATGACTGGTATCCATTGAAAATTTGTAAAATAAATCCAGAGGTGCATGATTTATCTGTTGTAGAAAAAAGAGATATGCCATATATATTTTCTTATATTCGTGGTTCGACATCTGGTTTTACATATAAAAATACAAATGGTAATAATGAAATTTGGTTTGTTGTTCACTTGGTTTCATATGAAAATCCAAGACACTATTATCATTTAGTTGTTGTTTTTGATGATAATATGAATTTATTGCGTTATTCCGCGCCATTCAAATTTGAAGAATCTCCTATTGAATTTTGTCTTAGTATTCTTGTAGAAGATAATCGTGTTCTAATAAATTATAGCACATGGGACAGAACAACACGAATTGGTGTTTATGATAAAAATTATATAGAATCCACCTTTGAAAAGGTGGAGCCAAACCTTTGATATTTCCACCTTTCTTAAAGGTATAGTGGAGCCAAACCTTTGATATGATTTTGCTCTACTTTTTATATTTTGGTTATACCTTTCATTTCAATAATTATCAATCATTGAAAAATTGTGATTACATTCATACATCATAAATAAATCTCTATTTTGTTGGTAAATTAAATACCAAATATTTACTTCCCATATGATTGTTTGTTTTTTGTGCATTATTTCTAAACAAAACAATTTCATTACTTTTGCAAATTCTAGTAAATATGTTTTGCTACCTCCAAACACACCACCGCCAAAATACCAACATATATCTCTGTATATATTTTTATTGTAATCAAAGTCAATATTCCAAATAGATGCAATTCTAACCGCATCATAGTTGCATTCCTTTAATCTCTCTATCTTTTGAATAAATACTTCATCAGAACATTTAAAAATATGTTTTATTCCAAAGTCTACCCAAATAAATTGATTTGTTTCATCGTCAGACATTTCAATCGCTAATTTTATCCACTCCGTTTTATGACATTGTGTAAACATAAATTGTATTGTATCCTTGTCTAGGTTATTACTAATGGGTTTAAAATTTTTGAGTGCATGTATATGTTCATATAAATAACTAGATTCTTTAACAAATGGAACAATCTTTGTATTATGATTTTCATAACATTTATAAATATCTATTATCGTTTCATCTATAAAAATTATTTTATTAATATTTGCTTGTAAAAGAGGAATACAATATTCTGTATATTTTTTATAATTATCATTCGTTTTTAAATACTCATTACTAGTGATATTCGCCATAAAAGCAGAAACTAATGTGACATTATTGGTCATTATATTTATTATTTATTTTATTTTTAAATATTATTATTTTTAAATATTATTATTTTTACATATTATTATTTGATATTGTAAGTAATATATCTTCATATGTTGTTTCAATAATAAAAGCTTTACAATCATTTACACCAATTGTTATAAAAAATCTATCATTGTATTTATGTAATGAACAATTAAATTCAATACAAGTATTTTTAAAAAATACAAATTCTTCTGAAATAACTACATTTTTTGAAGAAGTGTGAAATAGTATCCAACGATGCAACGTTTTTTCCTTATTTATATGAATTAAAAACAATCTTTCATATTTATTCAATTCAATTCCATTTGTAGAACCATGATATCCTTCCAATGCGTTTTTTATATTTTCTGATACTTCTATTTCTTCAAAATCATCTGCATCAATAGATTTTATAATAAATGGGTGCAAACTATAAATTACTTTATTTATATTTTCCGAAGTATAAGGCATCCAATTTTTTTCTACATTATTATTCGGTTTACAAGAAATAAAATTTTGTACTCTATTATTATGTATTTCTGCTTTAAATATAGAAGGTTTGCCACATTGATCTAATTCAGGTACATTTACTAGGATTGTATTTTTATCAATATATCTAATGTCTTCTAATCCTTTCCAAAAACATGGATATATAGGTAAGTTGTAATCATATTCCAAAAGCGTATAATCAAAATTTTCAATATCTACCTTATTTGAATCGGTTATTTTTCCTTCCAATGTGTAGTAAATTGAATTAGATATAGAACCATACAATGTATATTCGCGCAATGAATATTTTTTATAATTAACACATCTAACAAGAATTTGTGTATTTCCATTTTCATCAATATGCATAGATGGGTTCATTTCTACATAACTATTGATATCATTATACTTATCTGCAAAACATAATTTTGGAATAATAATAGGTATAATATCTTTTTTTGGAAATATCAGCATATTATATTTTATATACTATATTTAAATTTTTATAATGAAATATAATTGTTTTTATAATAAGATACGTTTTCCATAAAAATGGTATTGTTTATATTATATATTTTTATCATAACAAATGAACAATCTATATTCAATATAATATTTTTTTTATAATTTATATGTATTTCGTTATTACTCATTGGAAAAATAGTAGCATTGGATTCTTCATTATTGCATACATCAGATAAATGAATTAAAATAACTGCAAGCTGATTATTTTTTAAATTACTCTGTATACTTTTTATTTCATCATTGTTGGTGATATTCAATGTATAATAGGTAATTGGATGTATTTGTTCCGGGATAGTTATAGTGTTATCTAATAAAATAAGAGAAACATTTGTTTCTGAAATATTACTTGGTCCTATAGGTCCAGGTGGTCCTTGCTCACCAGGAGCACCATCTACGCCATCTAAATTTACATGATAATAACACTCATTTTCAAAAGAACCATGAATATTAGTTATATCTTTAATTATAATATGCCCTGTAAGTGAATTATAATACTGAATAGTACCTTCAAATGTAGATAATTCATCATTCATATTATTTGGAACTTCTGCTACTATTACAGAATTTCCGCTAATATATGCTAATCCTGTTTCTACATTAAAAGCCATAATGGCATTTTTAGTTGGTACAAAATTTAATGGATTTATAGTTTTTGTACAAAACCGATCGCCATCTTTACCTGATGGTCCGGTGGGTCCTTCTATTACTTCTGATATTATTTTTGGTATATATGAATGAATAGTAGGTTTTGCAGCTATTTGAATTTTTGGAGCTATTATTTTTCTATGTAAAGTGAATAAATAATGATTTCTATCCATTATATAAATTTAAAATATTTTATTATAACTAAATTTGTTATTGGCTAAAATATTTTAATTGTCATTGAATAATATGAATTTGTTACTGCAAGATGTTACTGCAAAATATTTCTATAATTTTTTATACATCTTTGTTATCATGTATGGTAACAAAATTATGATGACGGCAGCTGTGCGAGACACAATTTTATGGATCCCAAACTGGCTACATCATACTTCACAACAAGCGGTAAATCATTTTCCAAATAGACTTCAATTTGCTGACACAAGTTGGTGCATTTAATGAAATATCCCAAATTCTTCAAAGAAAATTCACCCTGAATCACCTTTGAGGAATCCTGCTTCAAAATGAAACCCATACTGCCATCAGACTCGGCACGATGAATTTCGGCAGACGCAAATTGTCCAGAACATTTAAATATGAGTTCATTTCCAACCGATTTAATTTCCAATTTATCAGAAATACAAGACAAATCACGAATAATCTTCTGAAAATCAACGGATGGTAGATTGATGATGGAAGAAAATTTAACATCTGGATACTGCAGCTCCTCTGGCTCTGGTTCAATAAGTCGCAACTTTTGCGTTTTACATTGCTTAATCTCTCCATTTTCAAATTTCAAGGCTAAGTGAGATACAATCCCATCTACATAATCGGAATTTTCAATATACATTGTTAAGGTGTCATCATTATCAATAGAGTTGATTAATTTAAAAAGGTGAAACATATTTACACCGATGATAATCTTCTCTTTTTTACATTCATAAAATTCAAAATTTTGCGCAGCTAAATAAAGATGCGCTAAAATGGTATGCGACTTGTCCATATTGATAATACGAATACCATCTGCTTCAAATGATATATTTGTCTCTAAAAGAATATCCTTTAAAGCAGTCATCAAAGTTCTAAATGGAGCAATCTGAACAGTCTTAATAGTCAATACATTTCCATCAGTAGGTGTCAATACTTGATTTTTATTTGAAAATGAGGTCATTTTATAGTATTTTGTATTCATAAATCTTTAAATAGTTATGTTTCAAAAATATTAATGAAATTAAACGCATGTAAAATATATATTTATTTATTTGTATTAAATATTCACTTTTGGTACTTTTCTAGTGCCGTGACCATTTTTTCTTCTTGAAATTTTTGCTAGACGCAGTGCTTTTGACCCGGGTTTGCAACCTTCTTCTAAAATGCTGTAATCTACTGCGGCCGCTTTCCCGGCAGTAATGGAACTTGCTAAACGTGCGATACCCCATGATTGCGCCGTCTGGTTGGGTCTAGAACCTGAAGAAAAATAGGCACCTTCTCCTTTACTTATAATTTTTGCTAATGCGGCTTTAGAACATCCTGTTTTAAAAGATAACTCAGGTGTTGCTCCGATTTTTGAAACATGATACATTTTTTGCGCGTCTAAAATATGAGACGATTTTTTAGAAGGATATGAAGCAACTTTGCGTCTAGTATGATAAAAACCTTTTTTATACATTTTTCGTGATTTTTTTAATTCGCTGGCCTGCAAACTTCTATCTTTTTTTGTTAAAGAACGGGGTAAATATCGTAAATTTATTTTTGCCATGTTATTTATATAAATCATTATAATTATTTATATAAAACTTTTTTTAAGGATTTAAAGACTTATTTTGAAAAATTAAAAGAATGTCTGATACAGATTGTATAAATACCATAACAAGCCTATTAGAAAAATATAAAGACAATGATTATATGATACAAAGAATAAAAAACCATATTATTCATTATTTACCAAATACACTTGAAATGGAATTCAAAAGTCATGAAGAACGCATATCTCGTAATAACTATTTGACGAATGAACAACAGCTATTTATTCAAATTTTTCTAAATAAAAATAAATATTTTTATCTTTCAAATAATAATTTTTTTTACGAGTATAATGGAGATAAATATTTAATCATTAAAGAAGACGACATTATACATAAACTTCTCTCTTCTATTTCTAAAGAACGAGTTCTTTTGCAATGGAAACATAAAACGAAATCAAATATTATTAAACAGATTAAAGAGAGAAGCTTGTTTAGCTCTATTCCTGAAACAGATACCATTCAAAATGTATTGAATGTTTTATATCCCACTTTTTTTTCATCAAAAAATGCAGCAAAATATTTTCTTACTATTATTGGTGATAATATTCTAAAAAAAAATCAACATTTGATATTTCTAGTTAGTCAAAATATGAAACAATTTTTGAATGAAATAGACCATGCAGCTATATCTTCCATTGGAAATAATAATAGCACTCATAATTTTATGACTAAATATCATGAAAATCATCCTTATACAAGCTGTCGTTTAATTCAAATTAATGAAACATTTTCAAATGACGTGTGGAGAGAATTACTTAAAAAAATTGGTCTTGATTTTCTTTGTGTAGCAGCACATTATTCTAAACGTTATGAAAATTCGGATACATTTATTGAAAATAAATCGGATGAAGAACTAAAAAGTTATTCATATTATCTTAAAAATTCAACTCAAGCTACCATTGTAGAAGAATTTTGTAATAAATATATTATTGATACAAGCGACTGCAATATAGAATGGAAAAATTTGCATTTTGTTTGGAAACAATTTCTTTTTAGTTGCCAACTACCCAATATTATTTATTCAAATTCGTTGAAAAATTTATTGAAAGAAAAATATACCTATATTGAACAAAATGATTCTTTTACTGGGATTACTAGTAAATATTTACCTACACATAGTGACTTTATGAAATTTTGGGAAAATACTATTCAATGTGATTATGGTGGCGATTTATTTGATAATGAAATAGAAGTGGATGAATTGTCTTCTCTCTTCAAACTTTGGGCAAAAGAACAAAAATCGGAACCTTTACTCACTAATGGCACCATCAGTGAAGAAAATATAGTTAAAATTTTAAAACATTTTTTACCCTCTATTGAAATCATTGAAGAGAAGTATATTTTAAATATATCTAGTAATATGTGGAATAAAATTAAAGACATTGAAAATTTTTTTATCTACATGAAAGAAGTTGTTAAAAATGAAAAAAATGTTCTACCATTAATTTCTTTTGATGACACATATAATCACTATTACAAATTTTGCAACATACAATCATTAAAATTTATTGTTAGCAAAAGATATTTTGAGAAATATTTATATTTTAAATTGTCGCATCACATTGTTTATGAAAAATTTATTGAAACATCATGGTTTCATAATGTCTAAAAATAATTATTTTATTTATTTAATAATATAATTTAATATAATTTAGTTTCTATTTAATTGCCTTCGCCAGCTCTCATTTGGACGTCAGGGCCAGAAGTTCCAACACCTTGGCCATCAAAATTGGCTGGGCTTAATGCGTAGTGATTACCACCCCTCATCTTTCGTGACTTCTTACCATCTCCCTTCTTAAAGAGCTTAAAAACACCTTTTTTAGGAACAAAACCTGCCTTGGCTAGGCGGTTATTTTTCTTGGCCTTCATGGAAGCCTTTTTAGAAACAATACGACCATGTTTGTTATATTTCAAATGCTTCTTTGTGAGACCACCTTTGGTATGGTGACATGTTCCATTCATCACTTGGGCGCGAGATCCGACTTGACGTTCGTGTGACATTATATATATTGATTGAAGAAAATAAAATTTAAAATCTGCTAAAGAGAGAAGAAACGCGATTATTCAATTAAATGAATTCTTAGGTGCTGTTCCACTACCTCCAGGCATCCCAGCAGTTCTACCTAAATAATTCACTTCTAATGGTTGACCTAAATAAAAATTGCCATATTGTGTTTTCCCGCCTTTATAATTATTTACAACTTGTGATACCCTCATTTTATTAGAAATTCTTACCGATGGTGAATCCGTTCCAGCAAATGATAGATTTTTATCATTTTGATCTTGTGTACATGCACAATTTAATGGTTTTACATCTGCACGAGCTGCATAAGCAGCATTATATTGTGCAATATAATTAATAATTTTTCTACTATTGCTTTTTTTACCTGGTGTAAATTGCTGATTAGAAGTCATACTATTATTTATTATTTTTAATTTTTATTTTTAATTTTTATTTTTATCTTTTATATAAAAAAATTGAATTGGAAAATTGAATTAAATAGATTTTACATATAATACTATGAGCGCTACTAAAGAAGACGTAACTTTATCAAAGAAATATCAAAAGAAGTCTGCGATTCAGCACATTCTAGATGCTCCAGACACTTATGTTGGTTCTATTGAAAAAATAGATTCTCATCAACATATCCTAAATGATACCGGAGATAGAATTATTGAGAAAAATATTGAATATATTCCTGGTCTGTTCAAGTTGTTTGATGAAGGAATTGTAAATTGTCGCGATCATGTTGTCCGGATGTTACAGGCTATTTCAGCAGGACAACAAAATTGTATTCCTGTTTCAAACATTGAAATTACCATTAGTGAAGATGGTACTATTACAATGTTAAATGATGGAAATGGTATTGATGTTGCTCAGCATCCTGAACATAAAACATGGATTCCTCAGATGATTTTTGGAGAGCTTAGAACTTCTACCAATTATGACAAGGAGGAAAAGAAAATTGTTGGTGGAAAGAATGGATTTGGTTTCAAGCTTGTTCTCATTTGGTCTACTTATGGATCCGTTGAAACGATTGACCATGTGCGAGGTCTCAAGTATGTACAAGAATTCAAAGAAAATCTTTCAGAGATTTGTAGTCCATCCATTACCAAGTGCAAGAATAAACCTTATACCAAGGTGATATTTAAACCAGACTACGCGCGTCTTGGATTAGATGGTCTAACTTCTGATATGATTTCTCTGCTAAAAAAAAGAATTTATGATGTTGCGGCTGTCACAGATAAATCAATAAAGGTAAAATATAATGGTGATCTTGTTCCTGTAAAGAATTTTCAACAATATATAGATTTGTATATTGGTGAAAAGGTAGAATCGCCTCGTGTATATGAAGAGTTTGGAACTGAAGGTCGTTGGGAATATGCAGTTGCTCTTACTCCTTCAAATGAATTCGTACAAGTGTCGTTTGTCAATGGCATTCATACGGCAAAGGGAGGTAAGCACGTGGAATATATTTTGAACCAGATTACTAAAAAACTAGGTGAATATATTGAAAAGAAAAAGAAAGTCAAAGTCAACCCAAACTCAATCAAAGAGCAACTCATTTTGTTCTTGCGTTGTGATATTGAAAATCCCGCGTTTGATAGTCAAACCAAGGACTACATGAATACACCTTCCTCCAAGTTCGGATCCAAGTGCGAAGTCAGTGATAAGTTTATTGAAAAGGTCGCTAAAATGGGTGTCATGGATGCAGCGCTTCAATTGACTGAAGTCAAGGAAAACAAAGCTGCAAAGAAAACCGATGGAGTAAAAAGCAAGTCTGTGCGAGGAATCCCCAAGTTGACAGACGCAAATTGGGCTGGCACTGAAAAGTCGTCGAGTTGCGTCATCATCTTTTGTGAAGGTGATTCGGCAAAGGCAGGAATTATTTCTGGATTATCTTCCGAAGATCGTAACAATATTGGCGTCTATCCAATGAAGGGTAAGATCCTAAATGTTCGCGGTGAGACTACCAAGAAAATTTCAGAAAACAAGGAGATTGCAGAGATTAAAAAGATTCTTGGATTGGAGTCCGGCAAGAAATATCTTAGCATGGAAGACGTAAATAAACATCTGCGTTATGGAAAAGTACTCTTTATGACGGATCAAGATTTAGATGGTAGTCATATCAAGGGTCTAGGGATTAATTTATTCCAGTCGGAATGGCCAACACTTACATTAATCCCCGGATTTATTGGTTTCATGAATACGCCTATTTTGAAAGCCAAAAAGGGAACAACCGAGTTGAACTTTTATAATGATGGCGAATATGACATGTGGAAGGAAGAAAACGATACAAATGGTTGGAAACTCAAATATTACAAGGGTTTGGGTACCAGCACTGGCAAAGAATTCCGCGAATATTTTGAACATAAAAAATTAGTTGGATTTGAACATTCACAACTTTCAGACAATGCTATTGATATGGTTTTCAATAAGAAGCGCGCTGATGATAGAAAAGACTGGCTTAAAGTCTATGATAGAAATGCATACTTGGACACCTCAAAGACCAGCGTTACATATGAAGAATTTATTGATCGGGAATTGATCCATTTCTCTAAATATGATTGTGACCGATCTATACCCAACTTGATGGATGGTCTCAAGATTTCGTTGCGTAAGATCCTCTATTCTGCGTTTAAAATGGGATTAACTTCAGAAATCAAGGTGGCGCAATTTTCCGGTTATGTGTCGAAAGAATCGTGTTACCATCATGGTGAGGCAAGTTTGAACGCGGCAATTGTCGGCATGGCTCAGAATTTTGTCGGATCAAATAATATTAATTTGTTGTTGCCAAATGGTCAGTTTGGTACGAGGTTGCAGGGTGGAAAAGACTCTGCCTCTGAAAGATATATCTTTACGCAATTAAATAAATTGACGCGTGCAATCTTTCCAGCCGCAGATGATCATGTACTGGATTATTTAAATGATGACGGAACCTTGGTGGAACCCATCTTCTACGCACCTATTATACCAATGATTTTAGTCAATGGTTCAAAGGGTATCGGTACTGGGTTCAGTACAGACATTATGTCTTATGACCCTTTACAAATTATTGAGTATTTGAAAAGCAACCTGTTATCTCAAGTTCCTTGTCAAGAATTTATTCCTTATTATGAAGGCTTTCAAGGCAAAATTACAAAAATTTCAGAAGAGAAGTTCTTGTTCAAAGGTGTCTATGAAAAAGTTGGACCGGACAAAATTCGCGTTACTGAATTGCCTGTAGGGTATTGGACAGAGGATTTCAAGGAACTGCTTGAAGAGTTGATTGAACCTAGTCCTTCTAAAGAAGGCAAGAAAGCGCAAGCAAGTATTAAAGACTATGACGACATGAGTAAGGATACAAATGTAGATTTCACGATTACCTTTGCGAAAGGAAAATTGGAAGAACTTGAGAAATCAAAAGGAGATCATGGTTCAAATGGAGTAGAAAAGTTGCTGAAGCTTTGTACGACTAACACGACAACCAATATGCATTTGTTTGATGCAGATGACACGTTACATAAATACGAAAAAGTGTCTGAAATCATTGACGCTTATTATGAAACACGTCTTACATTATATGGGACAAGAAAAGAATACATGATTAATTCTTTAGAAAAAGAGTTGATTACTATATCAAACAAGGCGCGCTATATTCAGGAAGTGTTGGATGGTACTATTGATTTGCGAAAGAAAAGGAGAGAAGAGGTGAACGAGATGTTGCTTACCAAGAGCTACGATCAGATGGAAAAAGACGGCGACTATAAATACTTGGTAAGAATGCCGATGGATTCTGTCACGGAAGAGAATGTTGCAAGGTTATTAAAGAGTAAGGGTGATAAGGAGGCAGAGTTGAATATAGTCAAGACTACGTCAATACAACAAATGTGGCTCGGAGAACTAGATGTATTAAAAGGACAATATTTGGAATATAAGGAGGATAGGAGGCGACTCATTTCCACCTTTAAGAAAGGTTGCCCTTCGGGAGAAGCTAAGAGCCAAAAATCTAAGCCTGGAGTTAAAAAAAATATTATCATTAAAGAGTAGTAATTTTCCACTTTTAAAAAAAGTGGGAGACTTGGTGGAGACTTGGTGGAGACTTGGTAGAGACAAACACGAGTCAAGTGGGTGGAGACTTGATGGATTTACAAATTATTCATTAATACTTCATTCACTTTTTTTTCGTCATATTTCTCTCCTATAAAAGAAAAGATATTTTGCACATTGGTCTTGTCAAACATCCTTTCAAAGGTAGTGAAATAACACCAGTCTTTGTTGGCTAAATAAAAATTCCAAAATTCGGAATTTGTTTGTTGTAACTTTTTGCTGGCATTTCTGTCGTCTTTGTGCCAGCTACTTTTACTTTGCGCTGCAATATTCTCTCTAACTTGAATAATAACCTTTGTTTGAGGAAATAAACTTTTAAATGATTTCAAAAAATGGATCCGCTGACTATCATATCGGATTTCTTTAAATCCCCACAAGGAAGTATTTGAATCCTTTTTAAACATGGCAACAATAAGCTCTCTTATTTTTTGTTCCATTTCTGGCATTTGATAAGAGTTATACCAAGAAGGTTTAACGTTTTTGCTTATGATGTCTTCATATGATGCTGGATTATAATGTCCTGGGATTTGATCTCTTGAAGCATTGTGTAATTTCATATAAAAATCTAGCAAACTATTGACAGCACCATAATTCTCTCCACAAATGTTACTATTAGGAATAGTATTGATAATTCTCTGTAAACTAGTAGAACCAGAGCGGCCTGTTGCACATACTAACACTATTTTGTCATCCATACTTATTTATTATAAACAAATAAGTATTTATTCGGTTTTAAACTATTCATCCTTTTTCACCTTTAAAAAAGGTTGAGCCAAAACTTACGGCAAAATAGTATCAAATATAATAGTAAAATTGGAGAGTTTTGCTCCACTTTTTCAAAAGTGGAAGATTAGAACCAACTCTTCAACTCTAATTGGCGATCATTTTGACTAGCCATTACTGGATGAGCAATAGGAATAACTAAAGTGCTTGCATCATTCAAATATTGCATATATCCTTGCGCTTCACTATATACTTGTTGAATGCAATATTCTAACACCATTTTATTTAGCTGTTGTACTTGTTGTTGAATATCATTTGGTTTATTCGCGGCATATTGAAGAAATATACTTCTCATAATTACTTTAAGAGTGTCGCAATCTTGCGGACCAATTTCATATTGACCATTAGAACGATTATATACCCCATTTATAATACCCATTTGTAAAACTTCAATGTTATGTAGAGAGAAAAAAGCATCAGATAAATTATTTTTTGTCCACAACCCTTCAGTTGGATTTCTAAATGTTACACATTGGTTTGCAGGAATCCTATCATATAATTCAAATAATGCTGAAGTGTTTGGTGTTTTTATATCTACTCGTCCATTGTTTGTTATATTCATTTATAATACTTCAATAGAAAAAATTATATATTATTTTTTTATAAATATATATATATTCATATGGACGGATTTAAAAAAATTGTTCTAATCGCTGCTATTATTATATTGATTATCTCTTTAGTGTTAATTGGTGTTGCTTTGACTTATGCTAAAGATGAAACATGGCCTCCAATGGTGCCAAGTTGTCCAGATTATTTTGCAATTGATGGTTCTGGCAATGATGCGACATGTGTGGATATTAAGGACTTAACATTGAGTTCAACGAATCCCATATGTCAACCACCTCCTGATAGTAAAGATAAACATTTAAGAATGAATTTTAATGATCCAGCATTTACAGGCTCAAATGGAACATGTAACAAATACAATTGGTCAAATACATGCGGTGTTTCATGGGATGGTATTACTTATGGTGTGCAAAATCCTTGTCAAACTACTACAACTACAACTACTACAACAACAACTTAAATATATAACGAAATGTATATAAACACATGGACAATATTTCTGATGAAAACTATGAAATAAAAACGAATATATGCAAAAGACTATCAAAAGAATTAAATCTATCAGAAATTCAGTATGATATACCAAATGATTATGTAGCGCCAAAAGAATCTGGATTATGTAATAGTAATGTTATTATACCACAATATTATCAACTACATAAACACCCATCTAAAATATTTACTATAGATTATTATGAAATTATAAAAGATGATATTAGAAACCTTAGAGCATTAAATGAATATCAATTAGCATTTATAAAAGAATTATCACATGATAATAAAAATGAATTATTTGATATTTTTAACAAATGTCTTTTGGTGTTTCGTGAAATAGTATGAAAAACATTTTGCACATTTCAAAGTTGAATATATAAATATATATTTATATTTATATAATGAGTAAAGAAGGATTATTTACAAAAATGGATAGGTTACCTGATGATTTGATACGATACATAAAAGATTTTATACCAAAAAAACATCTTGTATTTACGAATAGAGAGAATTATAATTTATATCATACATTTTTAAAACCATGTATTGCAAATTATGAAAACTATATTCGTGATACAATTCGTCGTGATAATTTTTTTGTTATTGAAAAAATTATTTTGGAAAATTTTGCAATATGGACGAAAATAAATAATTACATGTATAAAAATATGATATTTAAAAACTATATATATTTTATTATGCATTATTGTATTGAAAATAACTCTACGAAATGCAGAGTGGTTGTTATGGATTTTTTACAACAACATGGATTCGATAAAAATCTACATAAAAAGAATATTGTAAAGTATATAACATGGAAGAATTAAATATAAATGAAATTTTGAATAGACAAGACAAAGCAAGTTCTATTAAAAGTATTCTTCACGATTTTGAAATGAATAAAAATAATATGCTTTTTAAAAAAGGTATTTACGTTTACGGAGATCCAGGAACAGGAAAAACTACTTTTGTTACGAATATATTGAAAGAACTCAACTATGATATTATTAAATATGATGCTGGTGATATTAGAAATACAGCAGTTATTGAAGACATTACAAAACATAATATGTCTGATAAAAATATTATGAGTTTATTAAATAAAAAAGTTAAGAAAATTGCAATCATTATGGATGAAATTGATGGAATGAATAATGGTGACAAAGGAGGTATAAATACATTGATTAAACTCATTCGTCCAAAAAAAACAAAAAAACAAAAACAAGAAGAAGTAACAATGACACCTATTATATGCATTGGAAATTATAAAGTAGATAAGAAAATCAAAGAATTAATGAAGGTATGTAACACTATTGAGTTGAAAACACCAAATAATATTGAGATTACTTCCATTGTAAATTCTTTATTACCTAAAGCAGAATGCATTTTAAGAGAAAAAATTATTTCATTTGTTCAGGGGGATTTAAGAAAATTAAATAGCATTTTTATTCTATATAAAAATAAACCCGATTTATTTACAATAGATTTAATTGAAAATATAATGCAGATTAAGTCATACAACGATGATACTAAAAAAATAACAAATAAACTAATGAATAATTATTATAATTTAAACAAACATAATATTATCATGAATGAAACAGACAGAACCAGTATTGGTCTTTTGTGGCATGAAAATATAATTGATCTTATTGAAAAGGTTGAAAAGAAAAAATCTATTCCATTTTATATCAAACAACTTGAAAATATTTGTTTTGCTGATTATATTGATAGAATTACTTTTCAAAAACAAATATGGCAATTTAATGAAATGAGTTCTTTAATAAAAACGTTTAAAAATAATAAGGAATATCATGAACATTTCAAACAAAAAAATAGTACACAAGAAATTCGTTTTACAAAGGTGTTGACAAAATATTCTACCGAGTATAATAATTCATTATTTATACAGAAATTATGCCAAAAGCTTGGTATGGATAAAAAAGATTTATTTGGTTTTTTTATGGAAATTAAAAATAAAAACGATGATTCGCAAATTGTAGATTTATTAGAAAATTATGAAATCAATAAATTAGATATAAATCGTATTTATAGATATATTGAAAAATATATAAAAGAAAATGCTACTGGAACTACCGAGAATGATATTGAGTATGAAGAAGAAGAATGTGTAGAAGAATAAAATGGGCGTTGTAAAAAGTATTTTAATATTGTTAAAAAAAACAAACATGTGTTGTTTGTTTTTTTTTACCCCCCAAAATGACAGCCATGTGGTACTTACAAGTTTGCAACGACTTATAGACACTAATCATGGATTTTATCTAACTTTCATCTGTAATCTATTATCTTTAAAATGAGACACATCGTATTTTTGTTGGATGTATCCCTTTTGAGATCTAATGCAGTATAATACTGCTCTGAAATTTAAACGTTAATCTTTGAACTTTAATCTTTAAATTGGTTTTTGAGGCATACATTAACCCGTATGCAAGGGGGTGTTACTCTTCGTAAGGTTTCGTCAAGTCAGGGGGGTATTTTTATGTTATTATTTATTATTTTATATATTTTGTATTTATTTTATTATTTTATAGAATAATTTTTGTAGTGGCATTTGAATTAGACAACGCGAAATCAACCTTTGACGTCCAATTGTCAATTTTATCCTCTAGATCCTGAATCTTCTTATCCAGCTTAAGCGGGTCAAACATTTCAATTGGGTCTGCCTTCGTCATGGTTGACGTAACAATGTCAAGTGATCCTTGATCTGGCTTCGCTTCTTTACCACACATTAGCTCCAGTTTTTTATCAATGTTTGCTTGCAATCTTTCCGAGTGGGAATCTAATTCAGTAGTAACCTGCATCTTCTGTTGCTTCATCTGTGTAAGCAGTTCTGCTTCCATTGCAATTACCTTTTTGTATTGAATCACTTCTACAACAAGCATCATCTTGCCGTCAATCATCACTTGTGTTACTCCGTTTGAAATGTCAATCTTGGTCTTCAGTGTATGCCAACGCACCATCAAATCGCAAACAGACTGGTAGTCGCTCATTGCTTTGCTAGAAAAGTCAGCCTCTTTTACATGAGAGTTCTTGACCTTTGTTTTAACAAGAGTGAAAACCGAACCAATGCGTTTCTTCCTGATTCTATCCATCAAGGTCTTTAATTCAATAAGTGCTTCTCCAACAAACATTTCAGGCATTCTTCTGTAGGTATTAATTGTACTATATTTATATTACATTTATTTCATTTCATTTTTTTTTATTTAACCAAATTATTTACTCTTTGCTCCTTCATTTTGCGTGTAACCACAAGCCTTTCATTTCTTTTATATTGCCATTTTGTAATCGTTCCCGGATTGATGTCAATATGCAAATGACGCATACAATGGGCAGGTGATGTGTAAAACAATGTATTCGATTCATTCTTTGCTTTTACTTCTCCAGTCGCCATGGCAATCTTAAAATACAAATCCTCATCTAGAGAACCTACAATCTCCTTGAAATATTCACCAGTCTCTGCATCACGAATATGATTACCCATAAATCCGCTTGCGTAAACGTCAATTTTGGTTTTCTTTAGAGAGCCATCTGATCTTTCAATATAACCCCAGATTTTTGCATGACCCCTGTCAAGAGTCTTCACTTCATTCAGCAAATTTATATTGCTATTATCAACAAAATCATCCAGGTGTTCAGTTTCATAGTAAGCCATTTTCTTATGGTATACAATAATATAGTAGATTGTCTTTAAGCAAATTTATTATATATTTGTATTACTGATTACATGTGGATCCATTGATAAGATTATGTTTCTGGTTTGGGTAAAGGAGGCACATCAGAGTCCTTTACTTTATTTTTCATTTTTTCCTGTATCATTTCAGAAATCAGTTTCTTAATTTTATCTTCCAAATATTTCATCTTATCTTGTAATTGACTATTTTCTAACGTTAATTGTTGAATAATATGGGTTTGCTCATTGAGTTTTCCTTGTAAAGCTTGCGGATTCATCATATTAATTTTGTTCATTGTATCTTGATACTCTGCCTGTCTTTCCATTGCTTCTTTCATCATTGTTTCTCTCTTTTCCTTCATAACTATCAACTCTTTTGTAACATCCGGTTTATTTTCAGGTTTACCTGGTTCATATAGTTCCAATAAACTATCAATATCTTCCATGAAAAATTTTAGAATTTCTGGCTCTTTTATCAAGTCAGCTGGTATAACTGGCGTTTCGTGAATAGTCGGATTTGGTAGTTGTTTCAATAATTCTTTTTTATCAAACGAGTTATGATTATGTGAAAACACCACTATTGATTTATTAGAATCTAACTGCACAAATGGTATAGTATAATCTTTTAAGAAGAATTTTTCTTCCGCAAGAGAAGACTCCTCACTGAATTTTGTTTTCTTTAATAATTCTCGTTTAAAGGCAAATGTGGCTGCAGTTGCATGATTGGGACCATAAGGACCAAATTGATACATTTTATTAATGTGTTTAAAATGAATAAACATCGCACTCGAACCTGCACATAGTGCTTTTGATCCTTTTAATCTATCGACCGCATGACTAATTCTATCTGGTGGGTAATAATCGTCGTCATCCATATAGATAATAATTTCACCAGTAGCCTTTTCATTGGATAAATTACGCTTCTTACCTATAGTCAACTTTTCTTCATATCTAAAGTATTTTACTTGAGGCAAATGTGCGACTAAATCTTCAATTTTATCCGTTCCATCATCTACAATTATCCACTCAATTCTGTCTTTTGGATATGTTTGATGGTCAAAACATTTAATCATAAATGGAATAAATGGACGACGATTAAATGTTGGTGTACACACACTCACAAATGGATATTTAGCAAATTTTTGTTTATTTTTCCCCATTGTTAATAATAATCACAAATATTTTTTTAAGTTGTAATTATTAAAGTAAAATTTATTAAAGTAAAAATCCAGCATACTTTTTATTGAATTTCTTCAATTCTCTTATTAAATTGTCTCCACCTATTTGTTTGATATTAGAACCTCCTGTTTTTCCTAATACACTTCCAATAACATTTTTTCCTGTAGTATCTACATTTGCATCTGAAGTAATCGGTCCTGGTGCTACAGAACTATTCTTTTTTCCAAATAAACCTTGAAGCATACCTGTTGCTTTAGTATCTACATTTGCATCTGAAGTAATCGGTCCTGG
>Ga0209443_1000558_pt1 | contig 25314 bp, 19 predicted proteins | sample LauGreBMM110DCMD_2_FD_187571 | JGI IMG/M metagenome (GOLD analysis project Ga0209443, IMG submission 187571) | Freshwater lake microbial communities from Lake Michigan, USA - Su13.BD.MM110.DCMD (SPAdes) (version 2) | ecosystem: Environmental > Aquatic > Freshwater > Lake | place: Lake Michigan... | reverse complement strand
TTTATATAATTTAATATTGGATCAATAAATGCATCAATTTTAAGTTTTGCCATTATTATTGTAATATATTTTTATTTTTTTTATGTTCGATATATATTCTTTTTAAAAACATAAAAAGAATATATGGCGACTTATAAACACCCCTAATGTCAAAATTATTGTATTACTAGTAGTTTATAGTAAAATTTAACATACAATGTCTCAATTATCTTTACTAGATCTATGTAGGAAATGCAATTCGAAAGGTGCATTGGATTTATTGAAACATCCAGAAACATGTAAAATAGATTTGGTTGATGAGAATGGTAATACAGCTTTAATATTGGCATGTGCCACAGGTATGAACGAAGTCGCGCTAAAGCTGTTAGAGTATCCGAGTGAATGTAAAATAGATCAAGTCGATAGCAAAGGCGCCACAGCTTTAATACGGGCATGTTATAAAGGTATGGAAGAAGTCGCACTAAAGATGTTAGAGTATCCAAGCGAATGTAAAATAGATCAAGTTAGTAACAAAGGTAATACAGCTTTAATATGGACATGTTATAATAATATGAAAGAAGTCGCGCTAGAGTTGCTAAAATATCCAGACATATGCAAAATAGATCAAGTCGATAGCAAAGGTAATACAGCCTTATCACGGGCATGTGACGAAGGTATGAACGAAGTCGCGTTAGAATTGCTAAAATATCTCGACAAATGCAAAATAGATCAAGTTAGTAACAAAGGTAATACAGCTTTAATGTTTGCGTGTCGTAAAGGTATGAAAGAAGTAGTACTAAAGTTGCTAGAGTCTCCAAGTGAATGTAAAATAGATCAAATCAATTGTCGCGGTGATACTGCTCTGTCATATGCACATAAAAATAATATGACGGATATTGTCGGTATTATTTTACGATATGTTGATGTTTTTGAAGTTGTACAAGTGTCGAATGCTCATAGAGATTTGCTCCATCAATATTGTGATATAAAAATAACAGAAGAAATGAATAAATTACCGAATAAAGAAGAAATTTATGCACGACAAAAAAAATTGAACGAACTCGAAGACAGAGTAAAAAAAATATCGAAAAATGGAACATGTTTGGTGTGTTTTGGTGAAACTAATAATAACACAGTGTTTATAAAATGTAAGCATATATTACACGTATGTAATGAATGTATGTGTGTAATAAATAAGAAGTGTCCCATATGCGCAACAACAAGCGAAATTATTACCGGATGTTTTGCTGTCTAATTTATAAAGTTATCCGATTTACCGAATCACCTTCCGAAAAGTGTCGATAAAAGTTGTTGCGACAGATTTAGATATTGATTACCAAGTTTTCACAAACTTATTTAATTATTTTATTCGGGTTCATGCGTTGCAATACATTTACAGGTATTAATACATGCTGACATATACATAATATTATCACTGTCAAACATATATACATTATTATGCAAATAGTGACAACAGTTGACACAGTCAACAGATAATGGTTTATTTCTGGCAATAAATGTCATATATAAAAATACAAATCCGTAAAATAATACAAGGTATGCAAATGTGTAAAATATCATGATACTACTAAATAGTATTAATCATTGCCATGACATTATATTTTCAATTTTTTTATTGTAAATATAGGGTTGTTGATTAGTGACTTGTACATATATATGTTAACAAAAACACTGCTTCTAAGAACTTGGTTTCTCAGTTTTCTACACATATCAAAAAATTGAAAAATCAATCTATAATTTGTCAAACAGTTATGATATCGATAATATATTAATGATTGAATTTACTGTTTCCGAATTAAGTGACCGTATTGCACATTTAATAGACGACCACGCTCCCAAAGATATTAAAGTATCAGGAGAATTGTCGTCAGTTAAATACTCAGGTAAACATATATACACCACTATAAAAGACACTAAATCGTCAATTTCATGTATTTTTTGGAATTGTTCGAAATTTCCACATAAAGACGGCGACAAAGTAATTGTAACAGGAAAAATTACATTTTATGCAAAATCTGGCAACATTAATTTTATAGGATCGACGATAGAATCAGTAGGAATAGGAGAGCTGTATAAAAAGTATCAAGACAACTATGAAAAATTTAAAAAACTAGGATATTTTAATAATAAACTAGATTTACCTAAAACAATAAATACAGTTGGTATATTGACTGCAAAGGATGGTGCCGCCTTACAAGATGTACTATATGTGCTAAAGAATAATAGTTTTGAAGGAACTGTTTATGTGTATAACTGCATAGTACAGGGAGATAAATGCCCAAAAAGTATTACTGATGGAATTAAATATTTTTCAAAACACCATAGCAAACTAGATGTATTGTTAATTACACGCGGTGGTGGGGCGATAGAGGATTTAATGGGATTTTCCGATGAGAATGTTGTGGAAGCAATAAACAAATGTAAATTTTACACAATATCGGCAATAGGTCATGAAGTCGATACAATGTTGTCTGATTTCGTTGCTAATTATAGAGCACCTACCCCGTCTGTCGCGGGCAAAGTGATTTGTGAACAAACAAGAGAGAGATTAAATTTTGTTACAGATATGGATACCTATTTATTGTCGCGCGTTGATGCAGAAAAACATTATATTAATGTGTCTATGCATAAATTACTTGTATTACAGGAAAAATTACCAAACGCAGATGATTCCATAGAATGGGAGCTAGATAACCTCCGAATAATTGACGAATATTACAAAAATCTTATAAATTCAGATATTAATAAATATACAAATAAGTTAAATAAGTTAAAAACAAAGATTACCGATAATTCCCACGAAAATATATTAGAGAAAGGATATATATTGCTCGTAAATGAAAAGAACAAGATAATAAATACAGAGAAAAGATTGGCAAGTAGTAAAAAGTTGAAGATGTTTCTAGTTGGGAAAGAACTTGATGTTACTATAACAATAAATAGCGATTAATGGACTTGACAATCACTGAATTAGAGGAACGAATTAACAAACTGTCATCCACCAAAACACTATCAAAGAGACTAAAAAAATCATCGAATATTAAGGATGATATATGCAAACTTGAAAAAAATCTCAATGATCTCAGTATTAAACTTGACACATTACAAAATCACAAAGCATGCGATTCGGTGATTGATTCGGATAAATCAAACGACTCCAGTGAATCGAGTGAATCGAGCGATACAGATACCAAAATAGATATTAATAAAATTACTACCAGAATATCTGACACAAAGAGTAAAATAGATACAGAAACAGATATCACAGAGCGAGTCAAATTATATCTTCAAATGAAAGTCGATATAGAAGAATGTAAGAAATATTACAGTTGTGTAAAATTAACTGTAAAAAATTTGAATTAAAAAGGATTAATACCCGATATGTTTATTTATAAATATTAAATGAAACATTCCAATATAACAGTATATAAATTATCATCAGATTATACACAAATAACCCCTTTGTCAAATAAACGGAAAATCTTGATAGACAATTCACCCCCCAATAAAAAAATTAGGAAAAAACGCGTTATATATGATAGTGATGATTCAGATGACTCTGAATCATTTTCGCATTTGTCCAAATATATGGGAAATAGAAATAATAATGATGTGTCTGAAGATAATGCATTATGGAATTCATTTCATTTCGACTCAAAAGATATTAGAGAATTTAATTTGTTAAAAAATAGTTCTATCAGAATATCAGGCGATAATTTAGATACACCTAACAACAGAAGATACTGGACATCTGCAACTTCTCTTAAAAATTATATGCTTAATGACACTGTTCTTGATTGGTTACAAATGTATTATGACTCAAATATGGTAACTTTATACAGTACATTTTTTAATAATACAGACAATAAAAAAGTCAGGAAAAGCGGGCGATTATGTAATAATTCTGTAAATAAAATGAGCGATGATGTGAAAAATGACATTATAAAAAAGATGACGACATTAAAAAATTCGGTCACTCATTTTAACAAATTGTTTGAAAATGGTAATGTATTCGAAGAAAAAATTTTAGATGAATTTAAAAGGAGGGCGTCAATAGTGTGTGAAAAATATGAGGGAGATCATAGATTCGTAAAAGTTTTTAGCGGAGAAGACTACGAAGAATATAAACGGACCAAATCAACGAATATTTACAAAAAAAGACAAGATGAAACACTAGAATATATGAAAAAAGGTGTTCCCGTTATTGCGCAGGCTGCATTATTAAACGCTAATAATCATACATTCGGTGTTGCTGATTTATTAATTAGGAGTGATTATATACAGATTTTTTTTGAAAATCCAGAGGACGACGACAGATTAAATGTTGGTGCACCTGTTTTAGGTGTAGATTATCATTATAGAGTATGTGATATAAAGTGGTCAAAGTTTCAATGTAATGCAGATGGTGTAACTTTGCGTAATAATGGGTTTGTGCCAGCATACAAAGCACAATTGGCAGTATATAATGTGGCTCTCGGTAAACTACAGGGATATATTCCGCCTAAAGCATATATATTATGCAAAGCATGGCATGTTGAGTCTTCGACATATAACGCGAAGAGTAATGATAGTTTCGATAAATTGTGCGAAATTGATTATGAGAATAACAGTAAATTCGGGGACAGTCAGTATATTAAACGGACGAAAGATGCAATAAAATGGGTTCAAAGAGTCTCGCTTATTGGACATACTTGGAGATTTGGCAGCGATTCGCCTGATATTCCGGAACTATATCCTAATATGTGTAACGAGAATTGTGGTCAATGGCGAGGAATTAAGAAAATTATTGCAGATTATTACGAAGAACTAACTAGAGTATGGTATGTCGGGACAAAACATAGACAAGTTGCACATAATAAGGGAATTTATAGAACATTGGATGTTAAATGTAATTGCAGTAATCTAGGAATTGCAGGTGCCAACAAGAATATAATTGATAAAATTCTTGAAGTTAACAGGTCGAAAACTGATTTAATCCTTCCTGTAGCGCTGAGAAAGTCAGAATATAGCGAGTGGTTGAATCCTAGATATACAGACTATTATGTCGATTTTGAAACATTTAACGGGGTTATAAAAATGAAACCGAATGAAATTGATATACGAAATGCAGGAGCAGACAATGACATCACATTTATGGTAGGTATAGGATTTGATGAATTAGAAGGAGTTGATACCGATGATATAATATCAACTATCAGATGTTCTACGGATGACGACGATAGATGTGGATTTACAGTTGTCAATACTAGCGGATGGGAATATGTATGCTTTTATATGAAATCTGCGTGTATGGAACAGGAGAAAAGTGTATATGAGCATTTTATGATTTTTTTTGCTGAACGGAAAAACAGGATATGTAAAGTATACAAAGATAGTGATAATAAATTAAATAGGCTGTTTCACTGGACCGATGCTGAGAAAAGATATCTAAAAACATTAAACCAACGGCATTACGATAGATTAAGCGAAAATAAAGCAGACATTGATATGATTAAATTAATTGATAGATTTAATGCAACATGTAAAATGGTTGATTTGTTCCTGTTATTTAGAAAAGTGCCTATTGTTATAAAGGGATCATTTAATTTTAAACTTAAAAGTGTAACAAATGCGATGAGGAAAAATGGATTAATTACAACGGCATGGCCTGATAGTAGTGTGATGGAAGGGTTTAGCGCGACACTAATTGCTGCCGAAATATATAACAATATTGACGATAAAAAAATTAATCAAGACGATCTAGGCAACACTGGTATCTATAAGGATATTATTAACTACAATGAAATAGACTGTAAATCTATGCGAGATATTAGAAAGTATCTACTCAAAAACGCGATACCATAAAAAATTGATAATATTTATTTATACACACACATTTATTAGTATTGTTTATAAAATGCCCCGCGAATATTTGTACAGATCATGTACAAATAGTAGATACTGGACAAAGTATGTTGATCGAAATTTAACTACAAGAGAGATAATACTTATGAAAGACGTACAAATTGAAAAACAAGAAAACATGAAATTAGAATCGATACATAATCTTGCAATTAAACATGGATTGTATATCAACCACTTAACTGATATGGATGGTAATTGTCTATTTGAATCTCTAAAGTATATCGGGATATGCAATGACGCAGATGATTTAAGGAAAGGTGTATCATTTCTATTATCATTACTAGAGAATGTAGACATGGAAAAAGAGTTTAAATGTAAAAATATACTGCATACGACGCCAAAAAACGCATTCGAGTATACAAATGATATTAAATATGTTCATTGTAGGAAAACTAATATGCTGTACCGATATACATATCAAACAATGTGTCGCGATCTCTACGGTGATTCTAGTTGGAACAGACTTAATACCGAAGTTATATTGAGAATTCTCGCGATTGTATTTAATTTCGGATTTAGAATATATCATTCTACAAATTATATATCTGAAATAATTCCAGAATCCGCAGAAAATCCGACTATTATTAATTTAGGATTAATGGGCGAGTTTCACTACATTCCATTAATACAAATGTCCGACAATTTAGATGTTCCCGACAATTTAGATGTTCCTCCAAAATGTCCAAAATTCAGAAATAGTTTTAAAGCATTTCATTATTGGGCGAGAAAAATGGCAGTGTATACAGGAAGATATATTGATGATAACGATGAGAATGATAATGATAATGATAATGATACTAATAATGATACTAATAATGATAATGATACTAATAATGATGAAACTACTAACATAGTAGCCAAAGAAACTCTCAACAATGCAAGAAAAATAGCGCAACCTGACCAGATATTCCAGAATATTGAAATAGATAATAATATCATTAATGATATGATATTATTATGTTAATTTATAGGGGTGTTTATAAGTCGCCACGTATTCTTTTTATGTTTTTAAAAAGAATATATACAGGACATTTTAAAAAAGGCTATATGTAACAAAAAACGTTATTATTATATATAACATATAACACTTTTATAGAATAAAAATTTAATAATACAAAAATTATAATAGATATTTATTAAATTATAATTTATATTTTCGTAAAACGAAATACTTGAGATCAAATAATTAATTATTTAATATATAAAAAAAGGATATATGATATACAAAAAGAATATTTTTTATAAATCAGTAAAAAAATTGCGAAAAAAGGGTTCCCCAAAAATGCCTAATTTTTATTTTACATAGTGTCGAGTACTTTTATAAAGTGTATATAAATAAAATTCAGAAATATTTCCGATAATTTTTCATATCTTATTAATAATTTTTTATTATTTTTCAAAGTTCCAAAAACATGCTCTATTTTAATTCTTTTTTTGTATAGACTGTAATCTTTTTTTTGGCATTTTTTTGTATCCTTAGTATTCCGTTTATTAAAGGGGATTAACGATATAAATTTTAAGGATCTTAATACATCCCGTACTTCTTTTGTATCATATCCAGAATCTGCCATAAAATAATTAAAATTATTGGCTGTATCTATATTTACAACATTTTGTGTATTGATTTGTTGCATTAAAATTTTACAATCGTTTGTATTGCCATTTCCAACAAATATGTTATAAGGTATACCATTCGCATCTGTTATTAAAGATAATTTACGACATTTTTTTCTCCCAAAATATTTATTGAATTTAACATTTTTTCCACCATTTCTCGAATAAATAAAACTTGTATCTGTAAATCGATATGTTAGTGGTCCGTTTTTATTTAATTTCATAACTTATGCTCTGGCAGTTCTGTTAAACCAGTAAGGACTTTATAAGAGTATATAGAGTGACTGTGATAATTATTTATTGTATTTCCTGATATTGTACTTGCAATTGTTCCTGACTGTTCAACAATAGGCGGGACAACTGCGTAAAATTCCCTACCTCCTTTCTTCGCAAAAAGTCGAAATCCTATATCTATTTCACATGTCAAATTTTCGATAGCTGGTAATAAATTAGTCGCATTTTGCGAAACCACGTATGCAAAAGTACCATTAAATGACAATGTCTTGTATACATTGTCGCTAATTTTTTTCGGTGATCGCGACTTTGTTAAACCGCCAAGATACAACACATCGAAATTGATACTGTTGTCAATTAATTGACTGATATACTTATCCACCAGTCCAATCATATTTTTATCAATAATATTAACATCGTCTTCTAATATGAGCGCATATTTGTAATTATTTTTTTTTATGTCCTGAAATATTTTTAAATGGCTTGTATAGCATCCATATTTACCCGTTCTCAAATATGGATCGGTATCGGGCAAAAATGATGGTTTAATCTCGTGCAATGTGGGTTTATCAACAATCATATATTCGACGATATGTTCTGGTATTTTTATGTTATCAATCTGCTGCCTAATATGGGCTAATCTATCTGGGGGAACTCCTTAAATTAATGACATAGATTTTATCCAAATACATTCTATATATTATAACAATGTGTAAAATATCTTAACTGAATACACATATGCGCAAATAATTTGTTGTACTTATCTATATATGCTATACGAAGATATACCACACGAATTTAAGCTCAGAATAAAAACGTATTTTGAAACATTGTGCAACAGTATAGAAGATATCGGCGACTATCAGTGTATAAACGGCACAATCGTACCTAAAAATTTAAAATCACAGCATAATCAACTTGATATCACATCTCAGTCAAATCTACAACTTATGACAGAGAAATTTTTTTCTTCTTGACATGTTCCACAAACTTTGCAATGACTAGAATGTTTTCTACAGTCTGTTTTGGGGCGATATGATAGGATACTACAGAGAAGGTGGGAAAATGCTATAGGACGATGACATAGATCTAGTTCTCATCGGCGATAAAGGCACCCAGTTAATTCATGATTTATGGAATAATGGTGGGGAACAATATTTTGTGACATGTCGTAATGGATACGTTATGCAGTACAAAAACATCAATATTTGTGGATATGATATTGTTATTATTAGGCGACAAAGGGGGAATCGATATCGTTTTAAATTAAAACTTAACAATGATTTCAAACAATTTAGAGATATATGCGGGATTGATGTTGTATTTCTTTCAAAAGGGATAGATTTCTGGAACATAGATTTAACAATTTTAAACAATTACGATATTAATGACACAACATATCCCGTTGTGAAATATGGACCAATTGATGCGCGAATATTAATAAAAGAACCGACAACAATAATATTAAACAAACAGTATGGCCCGCGCTGGAACGAAAAGACATATCCATCATTGTATGATAAAGTTTAACTTTTTCATTTTTCAGTAAAAAATATGTAGTATATAAAGACAGGTGCAGTTAATTTATAATTTTCTACATTAACTGAATGTTTCTTTCGTATTCTTCATATACATAACATCACCTGTATACTTTTCATACATTATATTATATTTTATCCAATATTCTTTGTATAATCCATTGTCAAACCATGGTTTAAACATACCGCTCCAATCCAGTACATCTGCCTCATTATTTAATTTATCTAAATCTTTCTTAAATCCTAAATCAACAACATTCTTAATATATTTATCTGCAAATCCGATGTCATCATTAATAGCTAAATTTATAATACTCATTGTGAATAATTTGTACATTCCGTTTGGTACTTTGTTATGTCTACTAACTAGATCTATCATTTTTGGATAAAACTCGCGGAATCTCTTTGTATTAAATATCATAGTACCTGTATAGACAACACTCTTTTTCAAATCAAAATCTTTCCCTAAATAATCGAGAACATGTGATACATTATTAATATTAATTATATTTGTGTAATTAAGAGGCGCTTTTTTACCCAACACTACATAATTTGTGTCAGTTATACTGTCCAAACATTTCGCCATATCTGTCTGGACAATTGTGTCAGAATCTATATACAGTAATTTATCACAATCAATGAAATCACCAGCTACCAGTCGACTAAAGTTACTTAATTTTAAAAGATGATTCCCACCGCTGAAACACTGTGTATCCACAAATACCTTATCAACAATATCGCCAGTACTCGATATCAGTGTGTAATTTGTGTTTATTCGACTATTTATTATAAATCTATTCAATTCTTTTGTTACTAATGTAAAATCCTCATCTGGTACGCATAGATTTACATTAAGATCTCTCAATTTTGCTGAATCGAAATTATATAATAATGAATAAATAGCTGTGAATGCACCATGAAAATAATTAGAATCAAACGAATATAGTACTTGATATTTACAATTATCGATTTTTACAGGATTTCCGTAATCGAATACTTTAATGTATTCTATTGTGTTATCGATACCATTATGGCATATGTCAATATTAAATAATCTGTTTATCGATATAGTTATATCATCTGTTACTGCATGAATTGAACAATATGTCATCCTGTTGCGATATGTAAAATCTTTTCCATTAATATTGACATTTACCATTTTTTTCGGCTTAATACACACAACATATGATCCTTTATTGCATTTATATTTATAAACTGTCTTATTTAAATTCTCATGCGAATCTATGTCAATTAGTTTCGCATTGTGTGTTAAACTTTTAATATCTACCATTATATATTTTTAATGATACTAAAAATATATAATTACAAACTAACACCACGTACAAAACATATAATTATACTGTGACAGTATAGTATTAAATGGTAGATAGTAAACTAAATATACTATATCTTGTGGATAAAAATCAATACATCACAAAAATGTCAAGAGTTCGATTCCATGCAATTGATGCATTAAGTAACATATCAAATCTAACGTTTTGGGGACCGGGATGGAGGCACTATGATAACACCGATACAGTCGACAACAATATAACAAAAATGAATCTAACAGTCGATGCAGTTATTGCATATAAACCAGACACGTTAATCGATTTCCATAAGAGCAAATATCTCAAAATCATGACATATAATGAGATGTGGGACGAACCATTTACAGTTAATGAAATTAATTTTGGAAAACCCGACCTTGTTATATGTCATCATGAAAATGATGTGCATGTTTATACGGGCAGACGATTCAAAGAGCTAAATAGCTATACTAGACTTTTTCATATTGCACATTCTGCCGACAATAAGATATTTTTCGACAAACATTATGAAAAACCGATCGATGTATTATTAAGTGGCGCGATCGGTCGTCATTATCCACTGAGACATAGATTGAGAGACATAATAAAAAAAATGCCAAAAAGATTCAGATGCGACGAATATAAACATCCCGGATATATTCATTCAGATGCATTTACTGATGCATATTTAAAAGACTATGCTGACAATATAAATAAGGCCAAAATATGTATTAGTTGTACATCGAAATACAAATACAGACTAGGTAAAATGGTTGAAATTCCTATGTGCGGGTCTGTTCTCGGGTGTGATATCCCTGGACAGAATCGGGATGAATTTAGGGATATCATGATTGTATTTGAGGACGATGATACAAATCAAGATATTATTGACAAACTAACATATTATTTGGATCACCCGATAGAACTAGAAAAAATAAGACAAAAAGGCTATGCATGGGCTCAGGGGTGGCGCCAGGAACGATATGGACGGGATCTATTGAACCAGATAGACATTTCATTGAAACATAAAAAAGAGATTAAAATATTCATTATAGCAGACGAGTTAATGACACTCAAGACAAAATGGATATGCGATGTATTAAAGGAAGAATTTATATGTTATGCAAATGTGAATATTGTACACAAATCGTCAGATGCTGATATTATATGGCTATTAGCGCCATGGTCATACAGAAAAGTGAATAGAAAGGATCTAGAAAATAAATTTGTTATATCAACTATTCATCATATTGATTGGGATAAGTATGAAGCGGACTATTATTCACTAATAGATAGTCTAACAAATAGATATCACTGTATATGTTCTAAAACTGAGGAGAGTCTCCGAAAAATAACGAAGAAAGAGATCATAACAACAAACTTTTGGATAAATGAGGACAATTTTTATAAAATAGCAGATAAACCGCAACTAAGAGATAAATATAGTATACCACGTACCAAATTTGTCGTGGGTAGTTTTCAAAAAGACACGGAAGGAAGCAATCAATCACTGCCTAAACTCTCGAAGGGTCCAGATATATTTATTAAAATTATTAAAGATATGAAAGACAACGGTAAAGATATTTTTGTATTATTAACAGGATGGCGACGGACATATGTAATAAGCGAATTAGATAAAATAGGCGTCCCATATAAATATTTAGAATTAGTAGATATGAAAGAACTAAATGAACTTTATAATATTTTAGATCTATATATAGTATCATCAAGAGTCGAAGGAGGTCCGAGGGCAATTATTGAATGTGGTATCACAGAAACGCCGTTGATATCGACTCGTGTTGGGATAAGCGATCTTATTCTACATGAAAAAAGTATATATTGCGACAATAATTATATATCATATAAAAAAGCATTTCCGGATACGTGTTATTCGCTAGAAAAAGCACAGATGTATAGTATACAACGTGGATATATGAATACATTTGTAAATAAACTATTCTATGAACTTGATTGAAAACAATTTATAATATACAAGATGTAAAATTTATTGCGCTTTGTTACGTATTCACAATATACTGATATAGTGTATTATGAATTATTTTGTTAATTGTACTGCAGATAAAGAACTAGAAATATACTTCAAGAATGATAATTTTACAATTATACAGAATATAAATGAAGTAGACACAAGTAAAAACAATATAAACGTTAATATTGTGTATGGGTCCGACGACACGCCGGTTTTTAACAGAAAAATAAGTACAATTACGAATATATTATTACTGACGAAGCCTGTAATAAATGTAAAAATATTAGATAAATTTGATTTTATTCTGCCAACATCTCTGTTATTATTTAGCGCCAATATTAATACTATCGGATTCAAGTTGCTTTTACCGATAAATATAAATAATAGTGAGCATTGGAACAAATATTACAGTGGTGATAAATTTTTCAGAGGATATCGATCGGATATAAATTATATCAAAGGTTGCAAAGATACATGCAGTATATTTGTATACTATGACATAGAAGAACTAGACGGTATTGAGATTAATAACACAAAGTTACTCAAAGTAAATCCAGTTATAAAAAAAACATTATACACACTTAATAATTACTTGTGTCTGGGTGATACATTAACTAAATCACATATATCAGGTATACCATACACAACGCCGTATAAAGTTATTCGAGTTAAACACTATGATATGTCGGTCGATATTAAAAGAGGCGTATATTATTTAATTGTACGAGATGGATTTAATGACGGAAATAATCAGAATATATCGAAAATAATAGATAATTATATTAAACGGGGCTTCGGTTTTGTATCCTTTCATGTGTCTGGCAAATGTGATCCAGAATATGCAATATTATGTAATAGCACTAAAAATAAAAATACATCTGTTAATAATCTTCTCAGTCATGTCGAGTATCACGACCGTAGATGTATAGGGTACAATACAACGGAATTAGAAGATAAATATGTATACAATATGTACAATACTTACGGGAGTCATAATATGTACAGTTTTTACAATCATCTTATCGATATTCAAGATATTTACTATGATGTTTTAATAAATTATGTCAGAAAAATAAACATAATCGAGAGTCAGCAGATAAATAAACACAAATTTATTAGAATACTCGCATTTTGGAGCGGAGCAAATCATTATCCGATAGATATAAATGATATTATTAAATTTATTAATGCACATAATTATTTTTTTGAACAAAAAAAGATACTTTTGTTGAGTAAAAATATATTATCATATGGAGGTAATCAAAAAACCGCGCTTCAAATGTATCATGAGTTAATGACAACAGGGTATGATGTCAGGATAGGTTGTATAACATCGGAAGAATTAATAAGTTCAATCGATAAAAATGATGTTATCCATATGGAAAATATAGCGCATGCGATAACAGAAGCAAATAGTGGATCATACGACATGATTATTATTAATAAACTAGATGAATTTGTGGAGATGTCGTCTCAGACGAAAGCGAAGTGTATATTTATAACACATAATTCGATGGATCCAGTTAATGAGAGATTAATACGTTATAGTGGAAATTTTCACAAAATATTAACAATAAATCATCATCATACTAGCTTGATGTATAACAACACAATCAATATACCTGTAACTCAGTACTTAAATTATGATACTTGTAAAACATTACAGACTAATCCGCGTGACAAAATGAAATATACAATTACATTTATCGGTAGAATTAGCGACGAAAAGAATTTGCTATTGTTATTAGATGCATTTAATCAATATAATTCACGCGATAACAAATTAACGTTAAATGTGATAGGAGATGGAAAATTAGATATTACGTATCATACATCTAATAAATATATAAATTTTATTGGTCGCGCGGATTATAACCAGATAATGTATTATCTATACAATTCCGACTATCTTATATCGACGTCATGCACAGAAGGGCTTCCTTTCGTATTTCTAGAAGCATTCAGTATAGGCATACCAGTAATATCTTCCAATATAGTTGGATGTAATGAAATTATATCAGATAGTAATACTGGATTTCTATTTAATTACAAACATTATAACTACAATAAAAATGCGATGAATATAACTGACGGTAAATGGAATATATTTAGTGTCATGGCGAGGAATACAGGAGAAAATATAAAAAACATAGTGAATGCTTTAGGTCGGGCATATGCTATATCAATTGATGAATGGACTTGTATGTCGAATAATTGTTATAAATATTACAATGATAATTTTAATACAGTAGTAAATTTAAGATATAATATGAATACACTTATAAATAATAACACAGTTGCTATTCAATGCACCGACTGCGAACCCTATTTTAAAAGCATCTTTAAAAACATAGACATTGTCGAAAAAATAGATAATACTAAAACATATGACTATGACATAGTATTAAAAATAGCATCATTTGATATATTCTGTAAAAGATTGTCATTGTTACATAATAACAAAACAAATATATACAACTGTAAAAAAATGAGCACATCATTGAGTAGATTATACAAACTGCGCAAAGAGATGTTAGATAAAGGTATCGGCATACTTGTCGATGGTAAAAATCAACTTGTCGTAGGTAAAGGAGATCAATTAGATGTAAAAGACATACAACACTATATTTAATAGATGGTTTTGAATTATTGCTATGCGCGTGGCAAATATAAATTACATATTACACCTTTTTCACTGAAAAATGGGACACTTATTTATTTATTTTTATTTATGAAATCATTAGCCTGTGTAAATAAATATTTATAGTAGTTTTCTAAATGTTCTTTTGTTATCTTTTCTTTTATTATTTTATCTATTACTCCGAGAGGTTCAATTATGCATTTTCACAGTTAAATGTTAATTTTTTTCCTCAACTTTTTTATTTTAACTGTCCCATTTTTCAGTGAAAAAGGTGTAATACGATAGATCCTGCTGATAGATATATTGTGACAAAGTTTACAATGTTGCTATGTTTATTTTATTTTTTAATTAAATCCGTTTAATTTACTATGTATCAAGTTTTTTATTTCTAGATTTTCTATATTTGTATAATCATACAATGGTATATGACTATCTGGCCAATATTTTTCTGTAAACCCATTTACTCGATAAATCGGCAAATCTGGATTAAATACTTTCGAATATGCAGATACATGAGATTATGTTTTTAATACTAGATTACATTTAGACAGAATAAAACTATGACATTTTTTAATAAAAACCTGTTCAGTTGTGTTTTCTTTTTTATCTGGTTCTCTAACAGTATTGTTTTTTTTAATTCCTCGATTTTTGCATCCATAATAAATAATTGATTTAAGTGGATCGAATTTTTATGTTCCTCATAATAAACAATATTCGAAACTTTTGTTTCATTTCTTAAATAAAAGTGTTTTCATGTGTACTTATAAAAATAATGTCATATTTGTTCCTCTCTGGATGATTTTCAATTATTTGAATAAATACAGTGTCCGAAATATGACATATCTGTTTTGATCTCATTTTATCAGTTCCTCTAAAAATGAAATCCTGATACTTTTTTATTTTTAAATTGCTCACAAAATTGCACTGAAAACCTCCTTATTCATTGTTGACGACGGTTTATACCGTAGATCCTATTCTTTCATTTGTTGCCTAATTGCAACAAATCGCAATAAATAGCAGATATTAATTATTGTATTGAAAAACGATTAAAATTCAGGTTCCTGGATGGATATATCTGTATATGCACATTGTATATTGTTAAAAAAGATATAAACCTATATTATTTCAAAATAACCGCCGTGTATATATTTACAAGTGTATTTAATCAGTCTTAATATGCGATTTTACAACCATATGTTTTATGTCACTTATATATTTGCTCCTAAACACAATAGCACGTACATACAAAAGCATGTATATATATTATCTAATTATGCGTATGGCGTAACGCATGTTATTTATAACCAAATATTATAAATGAATCTAGTAATTATCACAACTGCTATAACCAGAGGCGATTTTCACAAACACTCTATTGGGAAATTTTATGAGCTTTACTGGGACATTATTAAAAATATGTTTGATGTATACCATATAATCAATTTAGACCTGCCGTATAAATTGAAAGATATATATACCAAAGATTTTTCAGTGAATCTGTTTGCAACCCTTATACCTGCTGATGTAAATGTAACATTAATCGACAATCCGACTCCTGGATTTTTACAAGCATACAAAAATGTTGTTAATAAAGTAACCGAATTAAAACTTAATAACAATTCATTAATATGGTGGTTCGAAGATGACTGGGACTCTTGCCTTAACCCAGAACTATTTAATATTATTAAACTATTTGATATGAACAATCCTGTCGCATTTAATAGTACAGCTAGTTCGCCGCTATGTTCATTCAGAGGAGGACCCATTATGACATCATCATTTTTTAACAAATATTTCAACCTCGAGTATTTTGGAGTAGCAAATAATACATGTGATCCCGAAAGACAAGTTAATCGATGGATATCTGGAATAAATAGAACAAACGGGGATCTTACTATACATCGAGATATATCAAATGATAACAAAGTAAATATTGTGAATTTTTATTATGGAGATGCCAAAATAAATGTCGCAGAATATCCGTTTTTTTATTATGAAAATGCTATTAAATTTAATCAAGATCTTCAATTTACATATCATGCAATCCAGTCGCGCAATTTAACAACATTTGAATATGGATGTATAAATAATAAACAACTACATATGATACCAACATATATACAATCTATACTAAAAAATATAGACAACGATGGCATAACATACATATGTATTAAACCATGGACTTTTTCAGATATCGGCAGGAAATTTAATAAAGCACATTCACTTATTAAATGGGTAAATGTAAATGATGGTACCTCATACATATAAATAGACACAATCAATTATCTTTATAGAAGTCGGTGTTGTTATTTGACTGAACCCTCGCTTTATATAATCCGTGTTTTTCCATAAAGTCTCTCCCATAATTACACCCATATGGTGAAATATTAGGCATCATTCTGACGAAAAATATATTATCCCCATATGTATTTTGCACATCTTCACCCTTGATGTATCGTTCATTCTCCTCAATATTAAACACATTGTCATAATAAGTGTACTTGCTGTTGTTTGCACACATATATTCACATGTAAAATGATTTTTTCCTATTGTTTTAGCAACTACTGTTAAATTGTTCACATCTTGTTCTTTGCCGAAATATTTTAAATAATATAATCCGATACAGTGTTCAGGATCTATTATATCGGTTTGTTCCTTCCAACCACTATAATGCAATTTTTTCCACAAATTAAATCCTATGATCGACGGTGCGAGTGCCCATACATAATTGCGCCTAATAAATGTAAGATTAATATATGACGTGTCGGTACTGTACATATCTATAATTTTATTAATATTATAGTCAGTCGATGTATTCAACTTCCAGTCATCTTCCAACCATATTACTCTGACAAATTTTTTGTCGTCTTCAGGCAGTGATTCATAGTAATTATTAATATTTTCAGATATCCTTTTACATGCATATAAAAAATTACCCTTACCCTCTTCGTGTTGTAAAAATATCGGTTTTATTCTGTCGTAGCTCTTTAGAATATTCAAAAAATTATTCATAGTATCTTCAAATGTTGGTTCTAGACGGTCAATAATATCAATATTAATAAACCATGTTATTGTATATTCTTCTCTTAAATTGCATATCCATTGTAACCACTCAGGTATAATATCGCTATGTAAAAAAGGTCTGTTTATTGCAGTTGTTCCTATTATTATATTTTTTCTCATATAATTTGTTATATATTTTTATTTTATATCAGTTGGCGTATATACACAAAATATTTTTATACACACAAAACCAATCCAGCATAAAAGAAACATACACCGATAATACACATGTAATATACAATCCGATCTGAACTATCAACTTCAATATCAGTTTGAGGATATTTATTTATAAATTCCATATAATAGTCGGAAAATGTCGATGGATATATATTCGCCAAATTTTTAATTATTACTCCCCATCTATCTGCAGATGTTACATGATACAATATAGGCACTACTTTACCACTGCTATCAACATGCATAGAATCGACCCATTCAACTACTGTACCGTGTATTGTAACTGTACGCGATTTCATAAATATTTCCGGATCAACAATGCCACACGACGAGTCGTCTGTCGGTTGCACAATAATAGCATTAAGTTTTAATGTAGAATATCTCTTATGATTTTGCAATATTACATCAAAATCGGATGTTGTATCACAAAGTTGTTTTTCAAAAATAGCGATTGCTGTTTTTTTCCCATTTGAATCCATATATCTCATATGACTAGCCATACTAGGACAATTACGCAATAATGTATCATATGTTATCTCCAAAATTTTTTCTGTATTTCTAGTAAACGCATTATTATAGTCTGTTGGATGAATATGTCCTACATTCTGAATATCTGAGTGTGTATTTTTACTAGAACTATGGCGATTTAAAATATCATGACTTTTGTACTTTGGCATACTGGGAGAAGTATCGCGTTTGATGCATTATATCCTTTTTAAAACATAATTACAATATATTGATACCTTCAATTTTTTTAAATAAAAACTATGACAATTGTATATATGTCGTGTTTATTAGTATTACCTAATCAACTATTTGCCATAAAAACACAAAATTTTGATTCAATACCGCATATAATTATTTACGAACATCCCATGTTTTTTACCCAATTTTTATATCACAAAACAAAATTAGCCTATCATAGAGCGACTATGCGCAAGTATAGCGGTGAATTGAAATCTCAATATAAAGTAAAATATATTGAATTTAATGATGATATAAAATCAGAGTTAAACAAGTATAAAAATATCTACTTGTATGACCCAACAGATTATGATATATTAAAGGACCTCCAGTCAAAAATAAGAAAAACATCAAATATTCATATATTAGAGACCAAGCTATTTATTTTTACAAGAGAATCTATTAATCAATATGTTGATGGAAATAAAAAATATGTGAACCAGCACTTTTATAAATGGGCGAGAAATACTACGTCCATACTTATGACAGATGGCAAACCTATCGGCGGCAAATTTTCATTTGACTCCGAAAATCGGAGTCCTTTTCCTAAACATCACGAGAAGGTTCAGACAATCAAAACAATAAATAATGTATATACGCGAGAAGCTACTAAATATATTAAAAAACATTTCGGAAATAATCCAGGCGACATAACATTTTATCTGCCAATAGATAAGAATGGTGCAAAGGCGCGATTAAAAACATTTCTAACAAAATATCTTGAAAATTTTGGCAGATATCAGGACGCAATATCATCGACTGAAACTTTTGGATATCATTCAATATTGTCTCCAATGATAAATATCGGTTTACTCTCCCCACTATATGTTGTCAAAAGCGCAGAAGACTACTATAAATCTAACAAAAATATAAGTATAGCATCTGTTGAAGGTTTTATTAGACAAATATTATCATGGCGGGAATATGTAAGAATGTTATATATTCGCGAACATACTAAATTAATTAAGAACAATTTTTTTAAACACTACAGAACACTCGATAAATCATGGTATGATGGATCCACTGGCATAAAACCTATTGATGACTGTATAAAAAAAGTATTAAAATATTCTTATGCGCATCACATCGAACGTTTAATGTTGTTAGGTGGATTTATGTTAATATCGCAATTCAGACCAAATGATGTTTATAAATGGTTTATATCCATGATAAGTATCGACGCATATCCGTGGGTTATGGAACCAAATGTATATGGAATGTCTCAATTTTCATGCGGGGACTTGATGATGACTCGTCCATATTTTAGTTCAAGTAATTATATTATTAAGATGAGTGACTATACTGCAAGATCTGGTGATGAATTAGAGATTGATGGGGTGTCTTATACATGGGCAGATATATGGACAGCTCTTTATTATAATTTTATAAATACAAATAAAAGTTATCTTAAACAAAATTATTCGCTAGCGGCATCAGTATCTCATTGGAATAAAAAATCAAGCAATGATAAAAAACAATTGTTGTATGTCGCGTCGTCATATCTCAACAACTACTAAACACTATCGATTACTACACTTACCGGATTGCCCGACTGTTGCAAGCCTTGCACGCGTTGCCCTGATTTCTGGATCGATTGGTTGTTCATACTTGACTGCCCTGCTCAGATCTATCATGGTTCCAGCAACTCCGCGATTTCTCCAAAATGATTCGCAATCACCAAACATCTGCGCAAAAAGATGGTTTCTCATCTCATTGCACAGTATTTCTGTTTCGCTGTCGCTGACATCACCAATACAATATCTGCGAAAAATCGGGGGCATTACTGTGCGCTGAGCATTTTGGCACGCTTGCTCCTCTGTGGCGTTAAATGAATAATCCATGCTTGATGTGGTGAAGCGCGTTAAATGAATAATCAATGCTTGATTTGGTGAAGCGCGTCTCTTGTTACATTGTTCTACAATATAGATAAATCAATTAGTTTGATTTATCAATTTTTATCACTGACATAATTATTCTATATTAAGATGTTCCTTCATGAATACTTTCATGAACCTGCCATAACATATATTAGATCCGTACATCTCCATATTTTCCGCTATGTTTGTTCTGTATGTATCGTAATTATATCTAATAGTATTAATACCCTTTAAAAGTTCGTCAAAATTACTAAATGGTTCGCCCACTTTATTAGTGGTAAACTCGCATATATTCTTACCACCTCCTTCGTGATCAATATACAACATGGGTAATCCACAGCATAAACCCTCTAATACATGCATCGGACATGCGTCATATATAGATGCAGTTATATACATGTCACATTCACGTAAAGCATTCGCCAGCTCTTCGCCCTTGTATGGTCCATGAATTTTAGGAGGATCTTCATAGTTATCATTAAACTTTCTCCCTATAAATACCATCTCTATATCGTCGCGAACTGACTCGAGCTTGTATAATTTATAATAATAATCATATCCTTTATTAAGATTATCTGACCAATGATGTGTAGCTATCCTGATTTTTTTTCCTAATTTTTTCTCTTTCATATAAAATATATCTTTGTCAGAAGTATTGTATACTGTTGAAAATCGTTTGGTTCCAAATTCGTCATAGTTGTCAAAATAATAGTCTTTAATGAATACACTGTTAAATACATAATGGTCAATATTGTATACATATTTTAATATCATCGGTTCCAGCGATTTTTCTTTGCGTGTTATATCGCAATCATTTACTCTGTATACTATTTTACCTCCATATTTTATTTTATGTGCATATATTTCATCAAATGAAAATTTTTTAAAATGTCTGTCTGTCCGGATATCCACCAAGAAATATATATCGATATCATCGTCGAGTGTAAATGTATATTTTATGTTATCCATCTTGTCCATTTGTCTTAATATATTTTGTACGAACACATTACCTCCACCATACGCAATATTTTGCGAAGCAAAATTTATAAATACCTTTATTTTTATATCTGACATTGTGTTTAATATTGTGGTTGCATTACTATCTCCCATATTAATAATTCTTCTTGATGCCGTTTTAACCTTGTCTACATATTTGTAATAATTAACTGTGTCCGAATTTATAATCAATGTGTCAATATTATGATGTATAGCCTTCATATATACAAACTCCAAGTCACTTTCATTCGAATAATCAACAAATTTAATGTTAGATACTGAATTATGAAGAAATAATGTACGATCAGTATAAAGTATGTATATTATGGTTATGTCGTACAATTTATAGTAATCTATGATTTTTTGAAATGTAACAAGTTTTTTAGTGTCTAAATTATAATCAAACTCGTCCACTATACATACTGATCTACTTGTAAACATATAATCTCTCAACAACTCGTAGTAATACTCGCGCTCTGTCGCAATCAAAGGTATTCTATTAATTATAGTACCATGTAACTGTACATTATATTCAACACGATCTACTGCAACTTTTGTATCAACACGATCTACTGCAACTTTTGTATCAACACGATCTACTGCAACTTTTGTATCAACACGATCTACTGCAACTTTTGTATCAACACGATCTACTGCAACTTTTGTATCAACACGATCTACTGCAACTTTTGTATCAACACGATCTGTTATAACTTTATCTATATTTAATGAATCAGAATAAAACACTGTTGCCGGAATATTTAAACGTTCTGCAAACTTGACAATATGCATTTCATGTGAAAATATACGATTCGACATTTTTATACAATTTATAACGCTCCTTGATATTTGTTGCGAATCTGTTCTCGGTATTATATAGAATATAGGACAACTAAATACTTCCCTCACACTTGTAAACACGTGATCTCCAATTACAACGAGATCAAACTTGTGGTTATCTTTAATATGTTTCAATGAACTCCTTAATTTATCAATAGATGTTCCCTTTCCCTCTAGTCCATCACAATAAAACTCGACACGTGCATATATATTTAATACATTTTTCAAATATTCAATAATGACTGGTACACCTAACATATTTTTATGGTTTTTTTCATTGCATACAAATAATATATCGTTATAATCCTTAAAAAACTCTATATTAAGTTTAAAATTATTTAATAATATATCTTTATCAATATCTGTAAACTTGAACGATTCATCATACATATTAATCAATCTTGTTAGCAAATCATTCCGATCAGACCACTTTATAACAGGGATCCCAGCGTTTTTACCACCGACATTATTTCCTACATATTCTTTGTCTCCACCATCTATTATTACCCAGCACTTTTCGTAAATTTCATACGGGTCGGCGTTTTCGAGAATATTACAAGATTGTAAAATAGATAGCGTCGATTTTACAACCCTGTTATCTTGACAACTCGATAGATATATGTGATTTTTGGGTTTATTTAACATGTCTGTTACTAATCTCGAAACTATACCTAATGCGTCTAACTGTTTTTTCATTTTATCGTCGCTGTAAAATATCATCGCAACCTTGTCACTTTTTAAAAACTCTCCTATATTCTTATTTAACAGAACATAATTTGTGTAAATAATATATATATGATTGTCGTGTTTCTCGATATATCGAATATCGTCCATATTTATATTGAACGCTACTATAGACATTCCAGGTTTTAGTCGCGGAGATAAATTACATAACATACTCAGTTTCTGTACTGATTTGTCACTGATACCAGAAATATAACAGTGGAAAATTTTGTAATGTTCTAATATATCTTTAATATTACAGTTATCTGTTACTTCGCTACATATTCTCCCCTCATTATTGCCAAAATGCCAGTAATGACACATGAGAGAAGCATCTGTTTTTATACCAACAGTAGCCAATCCTTTGTTGTACTTTTTATATGCATTGACATCAAATTTAGGATATGTGTTATTAAATTGAGATATTGATCCTAAGAGATTTTTTTTAATTCTGTTTTTTTGCCAGTGATTCAGCAAAATTGCATTATTATATTTTCCCAATGCCGGATATACTTTTTTGTAAAATGACACATCAACTATTTCATACATTTTTATAATAAAAGCTTATACTATAAAAACTTTAGTATCAACACACAAAAATTATTTGCAGTTATCATTATCATGTCTCATTTTATTGCGCTCACTGACAGTTGCCTCCAATACTGCATGTGGCGAATCATTTTTTTTCATGTACATTAACAATGCATTTGTATCTTTTGGGAAACACAGTCCGCCATAACTTATATTGCCATCAGGTCCTGGGACAACTGTGTGCATAGGGTTAACCCATCCATTTTTAATTATCATATCTTTTACTTTATTATAATCACAACCTATTTTTTGACATAAAAGATAATACTCGGTGAATATTTGCACCTTTTGGGCATAGAAACAATTTGAAAATACTTTCATTGTCTCTGATTCGAGAGCCGTTGATACCGATATCTCGGCTTTTGCGTAATATTTTCTATAAAACTCCTCCACATTATCTAATTTATATCTAGGACACGTAGACCCCCCTCCTAATATAATATGTGTCTGGTTGTGGAAATCATGATATGCCGTTCTGGCTGTTAAAAATTCAGGATTATGAATAAAATGTAATGTTGGGTATCTTAATGATAAATACTCAATCGTTCCTGGTTCTACTGTACTTTTAACAACAATAACCCCGTTAAAATCTCCTTTTTTCAACTCCTCGCATGTTTCATAGGTTGATTCCTTTTCGTAATGGCCGTCATCAATTACATACTGAGTCGGTAGAGCTGTAAATACTATATCACATTTGAGTGCGTCTTCAAAACGCTGTGTACCTTTTTCGGGACAGAATTTATCATACCCGAAAAGATTCCTGCCGGGTTCTAGACCTTTGTCCTTAAAGCTTTTATACATAGCTCCCCCAACGAAGCCTAATCCAATTATACATATGTTCATCTATATTCTATTGAATATAGATTAATTTATTTTCGCTAAAAAATGAAAACCGCACAAATTAAAACATATTCCAAAAATATACACAACACACATGAATTTTAGTCCTGATAACAACATACATGATCCCTGGAAATATGACACACCCCCAAATAGCACAGGTATTCACTATCTTGGACAAGCTATGCGTAGTATAGATAATTCGCGCGACAATATTATTAACGGATTGGA
>Ga0209443_1000555_pt1 | contig 25424 bp, 24 predicted proteins | sample LauGreBMM110DCMD_2_FD_187571 | JGI IMG/M metagenome (GOLD analysis project Ga0209443, IMG submission 187571) | Freshwater lake microbial communities from Lake Michigan, USA - Su13.BD.MM110.DCMD (SPAdes) (version 2) | ecosystem: Environmental > Aquatic > Freshwater > Lake | place: Lake Michigan... | reverse complement strand
TTTTTATCAAAAAATAGCGTATAGCCTCGTAGAGGCGTAAATTAAAAGAACTTTGTTCTTTTTAATTTAGGTTTTAAAGAGCTATGCTCTTTAAACGTATATGTTTCTGAAAGAAACTATTTTTGATAAAAATTATCGATAAGGTAATTAGTTTTACTTGAGAAATCATCAGAGGTTAACTTTCTCCATCCCCTTAGTATATTAGCATCCAATTTGTATATACTATCCGGCATTTTAAATATAATAATATTAATATCATACACTAACAATTTATTGTTTCAACTTTTATGGTTGTCATAAATATGTGAAGTATAGAAGTACTTTTATTGATTTATTAAACTTGTTACCTAATTCAATACATTCATGGATTAGTTTATTACCACATTTTCTATTTTACATGATGCAAAATAGAAACACGATTCAATTTTATGCCATAATAATATTGTAAAAATATATTTAATTTTGTTCAAATTTCATATAGGCTTTTATTATTGAAGAAGTGTACAAGGAATTCAGTCATATCTGTCTGAACTTTTTTACTTGAATAATCATCATTTAATGTAAAGAAAATCGGACACTTTGACTGAACTTTTTTATAGAATTTTTTATTGTTATGAGCATTATTATTGACAATATGTAAGAAAATATTATGTGTATCTTGTATCATATCTGACGGTTTTCCCGTTTCATAGCAATAATATCTATACAGCAACACAAATATAATATCTTTCCAGTGTCTTCTTTTGTGGACAAATGTTTTCACAATGGCACTTTCCCATTTTGAATATACTTCCCTACACCATGTTTTATTAAACATATATGGCGCGTGTTCCATATAATATCTTTTATTCTCTCCGCATGCGTTATTTAATAAATGATTGGTGAAATATGTAGCGGAATACCATATACGCGATTGTGATTTTTCATATTCATCTGATTGTTTTAATGCACCCACGATAATATTATGGTTGTTATAAAATATCGGACGCAATGTGCTGTCATTATTTAACCTGAAAAAATTACTGGGCTGTGTTTTTTTACCAATAAAATAATCATCGTTCATATAAATAAAGTTTTCAGAAAGAGTCGGTATTGTGTGCAAAAAAAACTCCATTATAAATGAATTTTCTGTTTCCCCTACTTGTTCCGGTAAAAGTGCGACCTGATCAATAATAATAATGTGATCTTTCGGCGCGGTATTTATAGCGGTCTCGTCGAATTTTCCATCTTTTGTCCCGAACACAACTTTCATATTTTTAGGAGCCTGGTTTGGCGATACTATAAATATTCTTCCATTATACCATGGCATATTTTTCACAATAGATCTTATTGAATATGTTATTTCATTATTGCTCCTATTCCTGCTATTAACACCAGATGTGATAGTGCTTTTAAATCCTGGCGCCTCTCTATCTATCCACATATAAACAATATCAACATCCTTCACTTTTTGATATAACTCGTCTTTATCTGGCACAGTTTCTATATTGTCACATTTATAAGATGAATAATCATTGTAACACTCGTATATGTTATTATAGTACCGCAAAATACTGTATATTAATATAAGTATTATTAAAACCAATAATATTATTACATATAGATGTGAAATTTCTATCATTTCGCCTCTGTATACAATATGAATTATAAAATATTACAACCACTGTTACAACCACTATTACAACAGCCATTGCACCCGTGATTACAACAGCTATTGCAACAGCTATTACAACAGCTATAACACCCGCGACTACAACAGCTATTACAACCACTATTGCAGTTACAACAACACATATGATCCTTATAATCAATAGTATAATTATCGATAAGCGACTCTGTTAACATATTTGACATCAAATGTTGCGGGGATGTATTATGTGTTCCAACATGTTCAATAATATATTCAAACATCGAGTCGATATTATAAGACGACTTGCTACTTATTTCGAAGTATTGTAGTATCTTGCCGTCGCCTACATAATTATTTATATCGTCTGCTGTTACTTCGTGATGCACAACATCCGATTTTAATCCTACTAAAATTACAGGAGTAGCTATTTCCGGATCTATTCTTAGTAAACCTAGCCACTTATCGATATTATTAAAACTAGCTTTTCGCGTGAGATCAAATGCAATAATATACATATCTGCACCCATTAAATACATTTTATTAATTACACCATATACATCAACTCCTGCAACATCCCATATCTGCAAAATTAACATATTTTTGCGCAAATACACTTGCTTTGAAAATAAATCCATACTAATGGTTTGTGCATAATTATCGGTATATTTCCCGTGGATATACCTTAAAACCATTGATGTTTTCCCGACACCAGTGTCTCCCACAATACAAATCTTTTTAATACGTGTATTATCGGTCATTTATCTATTTTTAATAATAAATTAATGACGACAAACAGATAAATATTCAAGTTTTTTCGCACATATATTTGTCTGTGTAATTGTCTGTTTTTGTTAACTAATCAAAAAAATAACAAAAATAAATAGTTCAGATGTTATTTAATAAATAAAACTATACATTTCCTAGCTGGGGCGTCCTCCACAAATTAAGAATATGTTTCATCAAAATATTGATAGGATCCCATATATGTGTTCCTGCCTTCACTGACATTAATACATAATCGATCTGTCCATTATACATATGTTTTAACGCAGTCTGTCTATATACATAAGATTCGCGCGGTCCACATTTGTGAAGTAAATCTTCTTTGTTACCACATACCACAACAGGGGGATTTTGTGCATTACTCGCCTTATATACTCGATGTATATTATCTAACCAAACTTTAATATTTTGTCGCGTGACTGAATTCTCAATATCATACATAATAATAACACCATCTGCTCCCAGTAGATAGCAATCCCGAAGAATACCATATTTTTCTTGTCCTGCTGTGTCAAACAGGTGAATATCAACAGTTTGCTTATTTATAACACATGATAGAATACATGGGGTATGTCCTGTACTTGCTTGGTACTTTTTATTAAATGTGTAATTGTCATTATCTCCCTGTGATAATCTATCGAACAAAGATGTTTTACCGACACATCCATCTCCCAACATAACAATCTTTACTGCTGATTTTGTAGTTTTACCGAATCCAAACAGGTCCATTCTAATGATACTATTAGGATATACAAATAGATCATAAAATAAAATGTAATCAATTTTTTCTACTACATATACAATACAATAATATGGTCAAATTAGAATAATTTCCAAGACTTTTTTGTGATCTTTTCAACTTGATCAAGTCTAGATTTGGTTTTTTCTAGCTCGTCAGACATCTCCGCAATAATAGCAAATAGATAATTTACTTTCTCATCCGCACTAACAGCATTAAATTTACCATCTCTGTAGATTGCAACATGGTCTGTCCTGAGATGTTGTAATACTTTATTACAGTAGTCTGTTAAGGATGTATTCAATTTGAAATCATTATATTTGAATGTTTGAATTAACTTGCCACACACATACAACTTTCCAGCACCATTCGGAACACCGTTACATATGTTATTTGCGCATACTCTTATCAATCCACATTCTGAGAAAAAATCACCAGATCCATCATATTCACCCTCTTCCATATCGCCTATATATTTTATACTGTTATATGTATTGTCGTAATATTCGATACAGTGTCCAGTAAACTCGCCATTCAGAACGTCTCCACACATCCAAATATTTCCGCTCGGGTAGTAACGTGTCGCATTACTCGTACGTTCTTTAATTTTACGGTAATCCTTCATAAATGCGACATATGCAGCCGACGACGACCTGTCGAACCGTATTCCAAATTTACTCCTATTTAAAATTATTTCTACATCATATCTATTATTAATATTTTTAACATTATTAATAACAAATGTATCTTTCGCAGAAAAATCACCCTCCATTCGAACGCATGTTACGCAACCAGGACGGTCTTCCTTAATATTAAAAGCTCCGTCGTCTGACAAGTGTAATATACCGTCAACACTGTGTGTATAATTCTCGGTACCCGCATTCCATTCATATAGTCCAACAAGATAGTTACTCATTTTTGATATTGTTTATATATTAATAACAGTATATATAAACTGTTATTTAGTCAATTTTTTGATCGGTAGGTGATTGCGCCGTACTGAAATGCTTTATTTTATCTAATAATTGTTGATTTTCTTCTTGTATGTTCCTAAATTCTTCTCTTAATACAAAAAGTTTGTCGTCGAGTTTTTTTATAATTTCGTCATCTTCACATTTTATTTTTAATATCTGTTTATTAAGTTTTTTAATTTCCATCTGTTGATCATCTATTACAGTGCTAAGATTTTTAATAACATGGTGTGTGTTTATTTCGCAATTTGTAAGACGCTTGATATTATGATTCATATTAAACAACCCATATATATAAAATTAAGTAATAAATCCGAACAATCTATATATCGATGTTTCATGGTTTATAAAAATATACATTATGACAAACTAAGTTATACTTGTCCGGTTGCGTAAATAAACAAAAGAAAAACAATGTTATAAATTATTATGACATTATTTTCACAGTGCACCATAAATTTTCATTTGGTGCTTAAGTGCTTTATGGACTCCACGAATCCAATTCAATTTCACATTTTCACGACACTGTACGACATCCCGTACAGCGCCGTCCCGCTACGATTAAACTATGCTGCCACTGTGCAAACTACCAATTCAAAAGCCGTATTAACAACCCTCGAATGATATCCCGAAAGGGATGCGACACAAGATGCGAACATCCAGCATCGCACAATACACAAGCCTGCCCCGCTTTTTGCGGAATGCCAATTAAGGCATTTCAGACACATGTCAAGATTAGTTGTTTGTTATTGCAGTGCAAAACAAAAACTAGCCTCGAAACAATCTGAGCAGAACGCACAGTCCCGTATCATGGGATCATTATTAATCTTACTTTTTTCGCAAGATAGGAAACCATACCAAATATTATCAAATCGGTGACAACTAATCCCCCGATATAAACTTTTTTGTAATGGGTTGATCAATATATTCAATTTTTCAATTTTTATAAAATAACATATTTAATAAATATGATATTTTATGGCGATTCAGGCTCACCAATTTCCGGCTCCCAAAATAAACAACGTGTCATGTACATCATAACAACTAACCAAAAAGATCTAAACCCACCAATAAGCAAGCGCAATCTTACCAGGACAACCATCTTTCGATTTGCCAGTTGTCCACAAGGAAAGGTATTCTACAGAATATTACATATCATAACCACACTTAAGTGGAAATAATACATTTATCTATAACTGGTGTCCGAAGTTTACCAGCGTGTAGAACCACAAATGTCATGCGTACCATGGGGAGATTTACCCCTCCCATGGGCTACTATAATCTAGATGCTAGAAATCAATCATATTCAAAAAGTAAAGGTAGTTTATGCAACTTTTTTATAGTGGAATTGTCAATATATTCATTTTTTCAATTTTTTAACGCACCCGATATATATATTGTTCACATAAGTTAGATATAAATGTATTCTAAAATAATTATTACAAATATTTATCAAAAGGTGATATATGTTGCGACAAAATATGTTATAATACATTTATACATATTACACACGCATGCAGTATGCGAATATGTGATTACGACAGAATATCGTTCGAATCATGTAACAATAACGAGTGTCGATACAAAACCAAAACTAATTTAATTATACATATATTTTACAATCGAGTTATGTTTTATTGATCCAGCAACATCAAAAAGACTTGTTGCGAGATCGGGATGGTTTTCTATTAATTCCATAAGTGTTATATTAGAGCCTGCCACCTTTTTAACATCATCACACAATTTTTCACCAGGAATTGTAGTACATGTTTTTGTTATATTGTTACAAATAGTTGAGTATATTCTGCTAAATAATTCATGGTCTCCGTAATATTCATGATGGTCGATCACATAGTAAAAAATTAGTATACCACATATATATAGTATTACTGGTAATACTAATGATACATATCCGTTGTTTTCCTGGATAGACTCCCGATTTGGCGAAGTATATATTTTATATAAAAAATAAGAAAGTGCGAATATACTCATAATTATAGGTATATATACCCAGATATTTGCGGATGTATTGTTATAATTATCTCTGTCTGCTTTTTGTTCGCGTGCAACTACTTTTAATCTGTTTCTATGTTCCGAACTCATATATTTTTCTATTTCGTTGCCTAATACCTTATTATGCTGTATGTACATATTAAATATATTCGTTTTATCTACTATTACATCATTTATTTTTTTAGATAATATGTGTTTGAAGAATATAATCTGAATTATCATAAAAAATATAACATTAATGAGGATGACAACAATATTAGACGGTTCTACCATATTCATATAATATATATCTCTATATTATAAAATGAGTTATACTGATAATTTAATAACTCTCGATACAAAAAAAGGAACATTTTCCATATTATTAACATTGACTATAATATGTATATTCGTAATATGTACCTTCTATTCATACATTACCCCAAAAATTAATGAGACGGTAAACACACAAATAGATAAAATTACTATAGATGCAACAACTAGAATAAATAATATATTGTTTGACTATCAGTCGAACAATAAAATATTTGACGTAATTGTGCCGGAGATATCTAAACGAGTATTCTCTGATGAAATATCAGGAATACTAAAAACTTTATCAGATAGAGAAAAAACCCTTGCTAATAAAATAAATACCTACATAAAAGTATTTACACTGACCATTATAATTATAATGTGCGCTACTTTATATTTCGTTAATAAAAGTATTGTTGCGGATGGCGGGGACATATCATATCCTGTGTTTATATCTGCGATAACGTTGCTGATATTAGGCGTATTTCAGATATTTTTTTATAAATACGCAAAGTCTTATAAATATATTGGATCGTTGGGGAATGAGGAAATTATAAATATGGCACTGAATAATATATCATTCTAGTGTAAATAAAATATGACAAGTCGGTAAAATTATCGGCTTGTTGTACTAGGTAAAAGGTAAACTCGCAAAATATATAGGTATTCGACAAAATAACCTTATGTACATAATGGTTGTTATCTAGAACGAATCAACCCACTGAACAATTTTCATTTTATTATCACGTAACCCACATTTTCGCAACAAAGGCAATGTAATTATTGCGTTATTTGATTTTCGCGTAATCTTAATCGAGTTGCATGTGATACATATTGTTTTCATATCACTCACAATTGTATTTACTGCATTGTCAACTGCTATTTTTTTCGTGACTTGATTTACGGGATTTTTTACAATAGTATCAATATAATCGCTAATATTAAGTGTGAGAAATTTTTCTATTAATTGTTTATTGGCATCACAGTCGTTGATACACAGATTTTCCATATTATTAACTAGTTCGTCCATCTGATTCACACTGTTTTACAACTTTACTAACTATTAATGTTTAAAATAATTTGTTTTCAATTTTTATTAATAGTGCTAAAAAATGACAAAAATCAAAAAAAATTGAAAAAAATAGATGATACGCCATAATTGTAAATATATATAACACAAAATGTTCCCGAATAAAGCAACGAAAAGACGCCGAGATGATGATATACTGGACGCTGTGCACTATAATGATTTAGAGGATAGTATATATTTAATCGGCGACACAGAAATTCATTTCACTGCAAATGTAAACGACAGACATATTGAGAGGCTAAAAAGATTAATCGCACAAGTTGTACAAGATAGTAAAAAAAAATTAAAACCTATATCAGATGGGGACGACTTTGACGATGCATCCACTACAGAGCGCGATTTCTTCATAACATATGTGGTAAATTCTCCTGGCGGTAGCGTCAGTTCTGTATTAGGACTCGTTGACTATATTAGAGTATTAAAAAGTAAATATAAAAATCTCAAGTTTCATTCGATAGCTACAGGATGTGTTGCGTCTGCAGGCACGATAATGTGTGTCGTTGCCGATAAAAAAACAATAACAAAAAATACATTCGCCATGATTCATGAATTAAGTGGCAGTCCTGGCTTTACAAATTATACAAAATTACAATCTCATGCAGAATATACGAAAAAACTTCATGATGTGATGGTGAATATTTATCTTACTAACACAGGAAAAGACCCTAGTGATAAAAATGAAGTCGCCGAGTTAGAAAGAAAACTTCTCAGAGAGAGTTGGCTGAGTTCCGAAGAATATAAAGAACAGGGATTTGTAGATGAAATTATTTAATTACATTTTGTTATTGTTACTATCAAATTCATTTTTAATGTGTGGGATTATAAAATAGTGCCACATATTATAATCTACCGCCGGATAATAGTGACCAGCAAATGTTATATATTTTCTTGATTCGTCGTCGTGACCCCATAATGCAGATTCTTTGCCGACAAAATCCAGTTTGCCAGATGTTAAAAAAGAATCATTATCTACACACATATTTTTATATTCATTAATAAACTCAGAAGATGGTTCCATATCATACAATGATATATTTGATGTTCTGTTCAAGTATTTCATCACTTTGTTCCTCAACTTGCATACAGGTGCTCCTTCTTGTGGAGCACTTAGCGAGAAATTCTTAATGATATTATAACTGGTGGTATTAGCACGTGATTCGTTATAGATCCATCGTGATATCAATCCGCCTTGTGAATGACCTACCAGTATAATATTATTTCTATCTCTGGATTGGCAAATATTTTTAATCTGGTCCTGTACATGTCTAATAGAATCTTTAATACTATTTGTGGAGTCATAATCTACAACAGCCGATTCAATTTCATGGTTTCTTAAATAATTTTCAACAACACCCCATTGCCATGATGTCACGCCAGTACCATGTATAAGAATAACCAGAGGATGTAAATCATTTACAACCGGCGGTTTCCGTTTATTTATCTCCTTTATAATAGATCCCGGAATACCACGAATTAATAGTAGTGGGATATCAACAAGGATACCAGGTGTTACTTGTTTTAATAATTTTCCTGTATTATTAAACAGCTTTTTAATTTTCCAATCTTTTTCACCATTCATTATATTTTATATACAATATTTATTATTACTAATATTGAACACAGTTCAAGTACTTCATTGTTCAATCTTTAATATGGATATTGCTAAAATTAATAAAATACAGGATTAACACGAATGACACAATGGAAAAGTATATCGGCGAGTTGATTGAACTCTCTGCCAAAAGTAATTCGTTAAAGGTGTGTACAGTGGGAAAGGGCTTCAGTGGGTTGATCGAAATCGGAATCAACAATTATTCGCTGAAGATTGGTACAGCTGGCAAGGAATTTGATTGATTAATCGAATGCGAGAAATATATATACTGACAAGTATTAAATTTTTCGACATACAATCTTGAAACATTAATTCGCTACATTCATAAACTATCCATTTAGCTCAGCGTATGTTATAATAAGACTCGTCGTCTCCATGTTGATTGTATGAATATGTCGTAAAACTTCGAATTTGTACATATTACCTGTCATTTAATATATCATATTATTATGATAAACTAAGAACTATTGTTTCAACGTTTATGCATTCCATAATTGTGTATACTGGGAAAGCTACGCGACAAATTAATTGTTGGCTCTGTTTTATAATTTTCGTGTGTTTCGAAAGGTTAGATGATTTATTTTTTTCTGGAAAAGTTAAATATCTCAAGTTTATAATATGAATGGTACGCGAAAATATTCTAAAAAAGATAAGAAAACTGATGAACCCCCCGTGAAAAGTATCAATAAATATAAAGAAATTATGTTACTAGCAGCAACCTGTAGCATATGTGAAACCCCGGAGGTTCGACGAAGATTAATGTGTTCCCGTTTATGTTAAAAAGTATGTTAAATTACGATATTTAGTATGATTTTTATATATTTTTATATGCTTTTGCTACCGCTTTTTATAAGCTGTCAAATAGATGAATGTCTCTTGAGGTACAACTACATTTAGTAACTATCAATGATATCCTTTATAGACGCGCACGTCCCATTTTTCAGTGAAAAATGTGTAATATCTAGATTGTACATATTAGTTATTAATTTGTACAATTAACTATGAATAGATGAATAGATTAAATTATTTATTTTTTTTAACTGCTTTCTTAGAGGTATTCGCTTTGTTAAATATATTTGTCATTGTTGCAGCCGTTGGGTTCGCATCATCCTTATGTTTTACTCTTCCTTTCGTTTTCACATCATCCTTTGGTTTTTCATCATCCTTTGGTTTCACGCTTCCTTTCGTTTTCACATCATCCTTTGGTTTTTCATCATCCTTTGGTTTCACGCTTCCTTTCGTTTTCACATCATCCTTTGGTTTCACGCTTCCTTTCGTTTTCACATCATCCTTTGGTTTTTCACCATCCTTTGGTTTCACGCTTCCTTTCGTTTTCACATCATCCTTTGGTTTCACATCATCCTTTGGTTTTACATCATCCTTTGGTTTTACATCATCCTTTGGTTTCACACCGTCCTTACTAGTATTTTTATTTATACTTTTAGACTTTGTGACAGGTTTTTCATCAATATCAATCAATTCATATTCGCCATCTTTATTTTTTTGCAGACATCCGATTGATATAATTTCACCGCTTGGTACATTGTAGGACACAATATGGTGAGTTAATTTGCCATTTTCCAAAACATCAAATAAATGTTCGCTAACTGCTTTTGATATTTTGTGTTCTTCAACAAATTTACCCAATCTGTTTTCTTGTTGGAATGATTTAAGTCTTTTCCATGCCTTATTGTATTGAGCCATATCTATTGTTTCGAGATATTTTTTCATTTTACTTTCTTTTGAATCTGCATCGACATATGGCAATTGCAGTTTATTTATAATATCGCGCAATATTTTGATATCCATCCTGTCGCTTGAATGTTGAAGTTCCGTACTGAACCTATAAACCATATTATTATGGCGTAGATCATTGAATTCCTTTCTAAATTGACTCGACGACATGTGTTATATGTTACCTATTTATGCTTTATATATTAACATTTTTCTAATCAATTTTTATATGGAATTAAACCAGATATAAACAAATAAAATCTATTGAGACGTTGCATCTGCGCCTCCATTATCTACAATAGATGCAACACTTGACTCTGTTAAATCTTCTCTACATGTCGGGCACTTTTTCGACATCTGTGTCAGCCATGGTTTTACGCAATCAGTGTGGAAAATATGGTTATTTGTACATTTCACATTTGTAACTCCGTCTTCGTCCTTGAAATCTTCTTGACAAATAACGCATGCAGTGTCGCACCTAATGCCAGATTTATCAAAATTATCTTTAATGTTTTTATAATTACTTGAACCCAATTGTTCGAACACATTTTCAGACAGCGGAACACGCACATCCTCATATGTACCAGTGTTGATGAGTTCAGATATAAATCTAGTAAAAATAGATTGCATGTTCTCATTACCCAAATCAGTCAAGAATGATGCCGTAACTGGATATAACGCCACTATATTACCAATATTATCGAATAATCCAGTAAAGTTGTAAGTATATACATTTGGTGTTACTGATTGCGCCGTTAGTTGGTTTAACATATTTGCCACACTAGGTGTATTGTGTTGAGTATTTGATGATTGAGTATTTGATGATTGAGTATTTGATGATTGAGTATTTGATGATTGAGTATTTATGGTACTTGTCATATTATTCAGTGCGCTAATAACCGATGCTAAATTTGCGCCAAATATTGATCTCGATGTAGACGATGCACTGTTAATGAATCGTGTTCTGCTTGTACTAAGACGACTTTTGTATATAGGATGTATATGGTGAGAATTAAATATAACATCTGTATTAAGTAATCCGGCAGTTTGTTCTGTGTACATTATTGAGGGCGTTGATGATTATTACTAAGTGATATTCTAGCAAAAAATATTTCAATTTTTTTGTTAATCAATTATATATGGATTATCTAAATAATAAAACAATATTTATATATGTATGTATATTTATTAGTGTTATATTCATATTTTCATTAAAAACTATAACACTCAATATATTTTATGGTACCATTATAGCAGGCGCTATTATTTATTATCTGCGCGATAAATTGAGTAAATATACTGAACATGCAAACAATATTATCAGTACAAAAACACTGGAAATATCAGATGGCGCTGATACAAATATATTGAATAAAAGCGAGTTAATAAATTTTCTGTTCAGTATAAAAGATCTCTATTACTATAATCCTAGTGCATACTCGGAAATGATAGACGCGCTGAATAACTTTACTGAGACATACAAAATAATTCAGGAAGATAAGACGACCGCAGGAGTATACTTCGACCACGCCGTCACTTATAAAAACAATTCATTAAACGCATTGCACTCATTAATATTATCAATCGATAACAGAGACATAATAAAAAAAATAAATACGGCGACACATATATTGGAAGAAATATTACTAGTTTATATTAATGATATCCACCATACAAATGCAGAAAATATCCAAGAGAATGGATACACGAACCAGACTACCGTCATAAATGTGGGACCGCATCCTATTAATAGTTACAGTCTTGATAGTAATAAGGATAATATCATAGACAAGTATACTTATGACATTTTTTAATCAATTTATATAGTATAAACATGAGTTTCAAGTTTGTGTCAAAGAACGACGATATGCTGTATAGTCCTGAAAAAGAACTAACAAGCTTCTATCAGATATGTAAAATATCGTGTGGTAAAAATTATCACACCGTCCGAAAAGTAGTTATCGACGAGCATGGATATACTGTCACTGTAAAAGAACACAACTATAAAAAATCGCGGTTGGAAAAATTCCTACAAAATACACCTGTTAATAAATATGAAATATATCCCACCCATGATATTACTCTTATCAATCCTCCAGAACCCGGGGCAATATTAGCAGCCAAATCAGCGTTACTGAACGACAACAATAAATATTCTGGTTATGCAAATGTTTAATATTTATTGTTTAATATCTGGGTCATATTTGTATATATGATATATTTTTTGGATGTTTTCATTCTTCTCGCTATTATCTTTATTAAACAATACATTATAAATATATATCGCGAGTGTTATGATTAATATAGTGATCCCTATATAAAACAGATTATTATCTTTTGTAAACGTGCTAATTGATATATTTTTATTTAATAGATCATCTATTATATTGAACCATGTATCTTTTATTCCTATCATTATATCGAGTACAGACATATCATATAATTTCTTCTTATTGTTGGCCGTTTCATTCATTATATCTAATTTATTTTTAGTCAATTCGCCTTCTAATTTTTTCGTTTTATCCTTTTGTTCTTCAAAAGTTTTATTGAAGGCCGCCATTACATCTAATTTATTTTTAATCAATTCACCTTCTAATTTTCTCGTTTTCTCCTTTTGTTCTTCAAAAGTTTTACTGAAGGCTGCGAGATCGAAAGCCTTGATCATATATCTTATTACGATAAAAAAGTTGAATATTAAAAATAATATATATAAAGATTATTATTAATACGTATAATATGTTGTATATAATATGTCCTACATGTGGGGAGCTGCTCGGAAATAAAGAACTTCAATATTCTGAAGGAATGCAAAAACTATGCAAAGAATTTAATATAGACGATAACTTGGTATCTCTTGACGAATTTAGCAATAATGAAGAATTCATAAAAAAGAAAAAAGCTTTGCTGGATAGATTAGTTGGTAAACACAACATATGTTGTGGCGGTAGTTTACCAAACACTATAAATCTTGCAAAACTTCTCAAATAAATTATTCATTTATATGTTGTTATTTTATTACTATTTGAGTATCGGCTAAATCAGGAGTAACCTTTGTCGCTAAATTTCCGATTGTCTGAAATATATTAATTATATCTGCTATTTTAGTCGCGTCTATTTTTACAGAATAATGTATTATTTCACCTTTTAGCAAATTTATAAAACGTAATTTACATGTTGGTTCTTTCACAATATCAAGATTGTGATGTATTATATTGTACATTAGCACCTGAATATAATGTCTCAGCGAAATATCATCTGTGCATTTAATCTCCCATAGTTGATTCTTATCATCATATACGTCTACTTCTCCTTGTATACCCCACTTCGACAATAATGTATTATTACTTATAAATTTAAACTTCATCCGGTTAATATAGTTTTCCATCTCTTCAAACATATCACTGTATGTTGTAAGTATCGGCAAGAATTTATCGCCTCTGTTTTTAATATAGTAATAATGTTGTGTATCAAATGCATGAGTTATTACTGTCATATCAAACACACATTTCCGTATTTCATATGGATCATTACATTCCATATATTTATGATATACTTTTCTTATCCAATCCCTTTCCGATAATACCATCAACTTGAAAATATTATTATCAGAAATAATTGTATGTCCTGATAACTTTCGTTGTCGGTTAAAATGTTTGTTTATATACTCTTTTACTGTTTTATCCATTGTGTGATTCTCGTCGAATTTTTCCCATGTGATATTTAATTTATGTGCATTAAACCACATTATAACATTTATTGGGGGATTAGTTATTAATACTGATTGGTCAATAACTGAGTGAACAACATTAACAATATCACAATTCTCAATCTGTTTTCTCTTGTATTTAATATTACATAATGCATGAAATAGCGCCTCAGCGTACTTACCCAAAAAACATGGAGATTGTGACTGAAGTTCTGTATAATCGTCGTCATAAAAAGTTTTTTTATATATTATTTTACGTCTGTCAAATGATGATATATCCGACATATTGTTTAATGTTTCTTCGTCCATCATATCTATTATTCGCGTTATATTGCGTTCCTTATTTCCCATATCTAAATAGCTTATTTTTGGATATTCGAGTTGTTTCCCATAATATCGCGATACATTGTACATATTTACGGGAATCACCGAAAACCAAGGATTTGTTCTAAATTCCGCCCCTGAATCTTTAATATTAACTTTTGAAAAAATAAACATGTTTTCTATCGCCCGCGAACATGCCACATATAAAAGATATCTGTCATTTTCATGTTTGTCTTTGTCAAAAAATCGTTTATTGATTAAACACATATCCGCATCTATTAATATAACATATTTCCATTCTAACCCCTTTGATCCCATATATGTTAATATATTGACATATCCGCTCTCTGGCGCGTATTTAGCACCATTTCCAGATGAATCAGATGCAGATTCTGAATAAAATTGTTTGAATGGTATACCATTTTTAAATAATATATTACTTACTAAACACAGTCCATTTGATTTCCCGTAACTACTTATCCTTCCGCGAGTCGGTGCTAATATCGCAAAATCCGACATATCAATACCTGTTTTCTTCGCGTCATTTAAAAGTTTTACAATTTCACGTTCTAATACATACTCGTCTTCGTGGAATATCATAATTGGCTTGCAATTATTTATACCCTGAGTACATACAACATTTGTATTGAAAAATGGTCTTAAAAACTTTGAGAAATTTACTATGGCTTCTCGCGATCTAAAATTTTTTGTTAATTTGAATTCTTTCGCCTTAAATTCTTTCAAATATTTGTCACTTGATCCTCTAAACTGAAAAATTGTCTGGTTTGGATCCCCTATTAAATTTATATTTACACCTAATTTTTCCTTTAATAATACAAAAATAGTGTACTGTGTATTATTAAGATCTTGGGATTCATCTACAAATACCATCTTTATCTGCGATAATTGTGGATTATTTCGTAGATTCTCAGCAGACGCACTCTCTAAATATTTCATAAATTTGTATGATAAAAGAGACACGTCTACTGAATTATCATTATCTATCAAACTTTTTGCAAAACTATCAATCGTTTTTACACTATTGTTTTTGATATATTTCGCACCATATGAAACTAATTTGTCCATAAAGTCATCACGTGTCAATCTAGAAAATGTTAACATCAATACCCCATTTATGTTAAATATTTTATCTTTGATCAACCTGTCCATACGGGCTATTATACATCTGGTTTTTCCGGACCCTGCACACGCTAATAATTTCGTGTTCATGGGACCGTTATAATTTATATATTCTAATTGTTCATTGGTATAATTCATTTATGGTCTGTCTATTCAATAATAGTAGAATACATTTAAGCCTATATACACTAAGTATTTACATATTTAGTATATTTTAAATAAAATATAAAATAACTCTTTGTTTATACTGGAACAAACAGATATATCATCGGAATACATGGGCTGTGTCGTTTAGCGGCTTATATACTTTTTAATATGTACAATGTACATATACGGATACATCCATAAACAAAAATACTGCCGTCCAAGAACTTAACTGTGTATCTCTCTGTTATTTTGGGTAGCATACAAGTGTCAATTATCACATCATATATTACCCAAACAATATTCTACATGGTCGTTTCGATAAGTCATCAGCAAACCATTAACATTTAACAAAATAAATTCCACATCGCGGTTGTCATAATTTTTGGCGTATACATTAATATATGTTTTATCAGATATGTCATCTTTTTCTATATATTTATCGGGCGACAACTCAATAAATGTCATTGGGCAATTCATATTACAATACGAAATAGGTGCGATATCTTTGACGCGTGACAAATTTTCCAACATTATTTTTGAAATATTAAGCAACCTGTGTAAATTTACACTGTCTTTTGAATTTATATAAAAATCAAATTCTTTTCCACATTCCCCATCTTTAATTACTCCTCGCCATACTTTTCCACGCAATACAATCGGATCGCCCGATGCATCAACATCATCAAGTATGTCTAATAAATAATTTCCAATATGCTTTGCATAAAAAAAAGGATTATTATATATATATCTGAACGTTCTATGTGATTTGTATATAATTTCCCTATTTATTACTTTCTCAAATTCTACACCGACACCATACGCACCAGATCCTTGTGACGATTCGTATATATATTTGCCGTCACTTGATCTTTTCGATAAAATAAAAAATTCCAACGTATTCGTCAATTTTTCTTCGTTCCCCGATATACCTTGTATAACTTGATAGGACAGTGAATAGTATGCATTTTGACTATCCGAAATCTGTGTATGAAAAGCTCTTTTAACTTCTTCTAAACTAGAAAATTCTTCTATTTTTATATGTGTCTGAATAGTGTTCCTGTCGATAGCACTCATATATTTAGACTCGTATTTTATATACTTTCATAATAATCTATAATAAAATGATATATAAAAAAATGATGTAATACTTAAATACTTATGTCAACTTTCTTGTAATTAATATTGATAGGTGCCTTCCCTGCGTTTCCAATTCTGTTTTTCTTCTTTGTTTCATCCGGTTTCGCATCATCATCTTGCCCTATCGGAAGAGTTTCGAGCACAATACCTACTCCATGTATCTCCCCGCTCCTAAATGTCAATATAGATCCAGGGATTACATGCTCCGGTCTTTGACGAAATTTAAACCACATCGCCGCAATATCTCCTGGTCCCATAACTTTCTTAACAACTCTGTTTCCCCCGTTTACCGAATCAACAACTTCCTCAGTAAATGTATCATCTTCTAGAACTCGGGCAGACTGGCACACTGTACCAATATTTATCACAGGAGAATAATACGGTTTTATTGATACTGATTTATCAAATATAAATATAGCTGCTTTAAATCTAAAACATATATTAGGAACTTGATCTTGTGTTACTAGTACAATCCCCTTGCGAATATTAGATTTCTTTATCTGGATTGTGTTTTTTTTTGGAAATGTGATGTTTAAACATCCTCTACCATGGTCCTCTAATACCGATACCGACTCTCTATTGTTATTATGCATACTTCTGATCTTAACCTGTACAAAATCAGAACCGAATGGACCTATATTAAGAAGATCCCCCGTTTTAACAGGTTCACCCATCAAAATACCAGATACAACGAGACCTATACCGTCAACATTGAATGCAGTATCTACGTGAAATTTCGATCCGCTAAATTTTGTGTTGATATCGCTGTGATTCAATTTCAATTTGTCAAGAAATATCTTGACAATACGATTATTGTTTGAATCCTGGTTCCATATGTCGCGCGGCTCTAATTTATTCATGACTGCTTTACATACATCGATATAGTAGCCGTCGACATTAGATACTGTTATAACAGGTACAGTTGCCTGTTTACCCCTCTTATTTAACATCAAATTTTCTGTGATTGTTGCGATATCTTTATTCTTTTTCTCTCTGTATTCATCATCCGTGAATTTGTCACTGCCAAGAGCCATATAATGTTTGTATCCATTTACAAATTCTGGTTTTTGACCGCCTGTCCTCAATAATTTAGTAATCTTCTCTCTCGTACTTTTGTAAGAAGCTTCTAGTGTTACATCAACACGAGATATAATTATAAACACTGGGATGTTTTGAGACAGTAGCAATTTATAGTGCTGAGGTGTCACTATTGTAACCTCACGTTGCGGTGATACAATTATACACCCATAGTCGGGAAAATGTCCCGAAATTCCTCTGGCTGTTGTCTTGAGATATTTCTCATGGCCACATAGATCAATAAAAGTTAATGCTTTCCCTCCCTCAAGTTTGAGTATCCTTGTTGATATATCAGAAGTTTTACCAGCATCGATTTCATGTTTGTGTTTTGCAACTGTCGCTCTCGCAGACCCTCTCCCATCGTCTAATACACCTGTTGTGCATACACCGACAAAACTCGATTTCCCGCTGTCAACAGGTCCAGCCATCGCAATAGCTGTCTTTGTAACAAATGCTTTTGACTCGTTTAAAGTACTCATTATTAGTGTATATATGGATACTATGATAATGATATATCCTAATTGTGTAAATTTCAATTTTTTTTATTTTCGTTATTTTCTTTCGTGCATTTAACCAAATTCTTAATATATTTAATATATTTCTCATGTGTCGCACAGCTATCATTTTCCCCCGGTTGCTGATTGACAAATTTGTATACAGTCAATACATCAATATTTTTCATTTTCTTGGTATCGTGACTATTTATATAATTGAATACTATTTTTGATATGTCCCATCCTTCATATAAAAGTTTATATTCTTCGTCCCATTTTTTATGTCTATATTTTTTATCATCATTCTTAATATTTATGTCGGTCTCTTTAATTATATTTGCTATATACGATGCATATTTTCGGTGTTCTTTTTCCGGTGCGTCATTATCTGGCTCTTTGCATACTGTCTCGTATATTTCCATAATCTTCTCGTTGTTATCACGCTCTACTTTCGATCTGGGTTTCATATTTAAGCTGTCAATATATTCAAATACTATATTGGCTTTATCCTGGTTTTCTCTAAAATATGTTACATAACTCCATGTATCTCTGTATGTCGGGAGATGTTTTTCGAACCATTTTTTATCCCTGTTGATTGTTACATTGTGCGTTGTAACCATCTTCCAGTAAACAATACGATCTATATAATGTTGAGGGTGTGATGTCTTGATATTCGCGCATGTTTTTGCGACCCATATACTAACATCATTTGGCGACATCTCAACTTTTGGAGGATATATAAATATCGCGGAGGCATATACCTTATCGTAATATCTAGCGCTACTATTTTCATATATTTGGTCCTTCATAAATTCAGGATCAATATGAGGCAGTAGCTGTATTAAGGCACCCTTCTCCATTTTAGTATCTCTCGATAAATATGGATACTCTATATCGGTGTCATATTCAAAATCCTCTACATCGTCATACTCGCCAATTTCACATTGCCAAAAATCACATTCCTCCAGATCACAACATTCTAATTGTAATTGAACCTGTACCCAGTAATATATCGGACAAATCTCCCCCTTTATTTTACCTACTTTGTTAATCTTCCTAGTATATGGACACTTAATCTCTAACATTCTCCCAACTTCCTGGGTTAAGTGTTTCCCATCTAATTTATATGGCGAAACTATCCCGTCAGGACTCGCCCCCAAAAATTTGTGTGTTTGATGAGGAACCATACCGAATTCTGTTACTTTTACATTCATTCGATGTTCATATACCATTGTTGCAATTGCCTCGAATTTTTTCCCGTGATAACAGTACACATTATTTTGGAATGGTGGTTCTATTACTTTCTTGTGAACAAATTTCCATTGGGGTTCGTAACTATTTACTCCGACAACAACTCCCCCGTCCGACGCAGTAATCTTCTCTTTTCTCTGTTCAAACCACTTTGCGGATCTTTGTTCGGGATAATCAATACTACTCAGATAATTATATATTTTCGTTAAATTTTTACATTTACTTGATAGTTTATCGTCCGCCTGCTTATCATTCACTGATTGCGTACTATAAGGGCCAAAATCAGGGTTATTGTTTCGATGTATAGTAACAATAGACTCTGACTGCGGATATTCATAGATATCTTCTGGAACCTGTTCTTTTTGTACATGTTTTGTTTTTTTCTCGTTACATATATCAAAAAGCTCGAAATGTAACGCTCCCATCATATTAGGCACATTCTTCTTACTGTCTTTACTACCACTATCACTACTTGCACTGCAACTACTTTTATGCTTACTATTTTTACACATATCGCCGAGCTTGTCAAGTGTCATATATTTATCTTTATTTTTCGTATTAAACATTATTTTACCTTTTAAAACATATGCATAGTAACACATAAGACGGCTTGCTTTTTTTTTACTGAAATACCCTCCTGATTTTTCAGTTATTATTTTTGCCAAATTAGATATATCACCTGGGGTGTATGTACCGTCACAGTGTTCTTTTATATACTTCTTTATATTACTGCTCATAATTAATATATATTAGTACAAATATTTATATGTTAATAATTTAATTATCAATTTTTACATATATTGGGCTGTAAAAAAATCTCTAAAATATAAACAAAATAATTAGTCACTGTCATTTATACATAACAAATGTTGTAGTTGATACTGCGCTTTATTTTATGAATATCAGATGACGCCGAATTGTCGGAGATAATTAAAAATATAAATATTGTGTAGTAATATTATAGGTATGCTGACAACAAAATTAACAATACCGGCAGAATGCCCTATTATAGCACTGTCAGATATTCACGCAGACATTGATGCATTAATTATAGCGCTGAGGGACTGTGCGAAAGTTATAACAAAAAATCCTGAAAAATATAATGGGAATACTTATGGACTGGAGCATCACGATGGTTTTTGCCACACAAATATAAGATTAGATGCAGGTGATGCGTTTCTGGAGTATTTACTTAATTTAGATTTAAATATTCCAAAGAATGATGAAATTTTTAATAAACATTGTGATTTAGGTTACGCATGGACAGGTGGGGCGTCTCATGTTGTTATTGTTGGGGATATTTTAGATGGCTTAAGGCCTGCCGTCTCAGTATTTCGCAAAAAATGCGGGCATGAAACCCAATTCGAACATCAATATCCACAAATTGAAGTGAAAATATTAAAATTTTTAAATAAGTTAGATGAATGCGCGGAAAAAAAGCATGGGAGAGTTATTAAATTAGTTGGAAATCACGAAGGTATGAATTTTATTTCAGCAGCGTTTTTAAAAGATTCGCGAATGCATACTCGTTCAAAAAAGCGGACACATAAAGTTAGTTATGCATCCGCCTTTTTAAATGATCACGCATTTGCAAATACCATGCAACAAACAATATCAACCCGTGAATATTATAACGGAAAATCGAGAAGTGTATATTTTTCATTCGGACATGATGGATTCGAATTATTCAGAGAAAGAGGAACCGCCATATTATTAATTATAAATGATATTATTTTTGTGCACGGAAATCTTAATAGCGCAGTAAACTACGAAGGTATTGTTTATATTAACGACACTCTAAACGGAAAAAGATCATTTACCGATCAATATTTTAACACTCTGTTTTACAAGATGGCGTCGAGTACCAATAGTATTTTATGGGATCGAGAATCTGGTAACGACCGGATAACATCTGCGCGGTTAAAACGAAAGGATGAACGACATTGTATTATGTTAAATAACTATATTAAACAATTTTGTGCGCCGGGATTATGCAATAAAGATAGTGTTAAATTAATAATAGGACATTGCCCGCAAAATTACACGCAACAAGATCAAATTAATACGACAATCAGTAAAATTATTGATAATGACGGTACAGTAACAACATATCATGCAGAATCATTAGACGAAATATACACAGGGAAACAAAACCCGGCAAAACGAATAACATTTGGGATTGCAATGGAATGTAGTCGCAGTACTCCAGAAAAGGAAACGACTAATCATATTGTATATAAAGTTGATACAGGTATATCGAGAGCATTTGATAATGCAAACGTACAAACATATATTGGTGATCCAAAGTATATGAAATATAGGAAATATTTTATGCGCACTGTATTATCTTTTAGAACTCCGCAAGTTCTTAAGATTCAAAATAATTTAGACTATATTATTAAATCGAATACCCTAAATACAAGACGTCACCAGCCACGAGTGTGGTTAGAAGAATTAATAGACAAATTTAAAATTGACGGATTCGTTCCGGCACTTGGTTTACCGCCAATACAATCAGAAGCAGAAGACACATCGCCGCAGGGCGGTGGGCAATATCGTTCATATGTAAATTATCATAAATATATGAAATATAAAAAAAAATACATAGAATTTAAAAAAAATACGTAAGAACATCTGTCGATCATAAACAGTCCTATAAATAAAATAATTAGTTGCTGTCATTTATACGACACAAATGTGGCAGTTAGAATACATGTGATATCGCGTTTTATTTTATAGGGGTGTTTATTTTATAAACACCCCTATTGTATATTGCTATATTTTTATAATATTGGTATATTATATATATAATGTTAGAAACAAAATTAACAATACCGAAAGAATGCCCTATTATAGCACTGTCAGATATTCACGCAGACATTGATGCATTAATTATAGCACTGAGGGACTGTGCGAAAGTTATAACAAAAAATCCTGAAAGATATAATAGAGATAAGTATGGACTGGAGCGCCACAGTGGTTTTTGCCACACAAATATAAGATTAGATGCAGGTGATGCGTTTCTCGAGTATTTACTTAATTTAGATTTAAATATTCCAGAGAATGAAGAAATTTTTAATGAACATTGTGATTTAGGTTACGTGTGGTCAGGCGGCTTGTCCCATGTTGTTATTGTTGGGGATATTTTAGATGGCCTGCGAGAGGAATCAATATTTCACAAAAAATGCGAACATGCTAACCAATTAGAACATCAGTATCCACAAATTGAGGTGAAAATATTGAAATTTTTAAATAAGTTAGATGAATGCGCAGAAGAAGAAAATGGGCGAGTTATTAAATTAGTTGGAAATCACGAAGCTGCGAATTTTAATCGAGACCTATATACGATGCGCAAATATGCATTTGCAAATACTATGGACCAATCAATATTAACCCGTAGATATTATCATGGAAAATCGAGGGGAGAATATTTTGGTTTTGGAGATGAAGGTTTCGATTTATTTAGAGAAAGAGGCACGGCTGTATTATTAATTATAAATGATAATATTTTTGTGCACGGAACTCTTAATCGCACATTAAACTATGAAAATATTTGTTATATTAACGACGCTCTAAACGAAAGACATGGACTATCGTTTAGAGACCGGCATTTTACGCAATTGTTTGCCATAGCGAACAATCCGGAAACCGGCATTTTATGGGATCGAACATCCGGTAGTGACGTGCTAACATCTAATCGGTTAAGACAACAGGATAAAAAACATTGTACTTTGTTAAAACAGTATATTGCACAATTTTGTGGACTGGAATTATGTAATAAAGATAATGTTAAACTAATAATAGGTCATTGCCAGCAAAATGTGACGGGAGCAGATATGACACAAACGCAGATTAATACAACAATCGGTAATATTGTTATGAATGATGGTAGAGTAACAACATATCGCGCAGAATCATTAGACGACATATACACAGGGGTACAAAACCTAGAAAGACAAATAACATTTGGGATTGCAATGGAATGTAGTCGCAGTACTCCAGAAAGGGAAACGACTAATCATATTGTATATAAAGTTGATACAGGTATATCGAGGGGATTTGATTCTGCAAACGAACAACAAATTATTGGTGATCGAAGGTATAGGGAATATAGGGAATATGTTATGCACAGTATATTATCTTTTAGAACTCCGCAAGTGCTTAGGATTCAAAATGATGTAGACTATATTATTAAATCAAATTCCCGAAATACAAGACTTCACCAGCCGCGAGTGTGGTTAGAAGAATTAATACACCAACATAGAATTCCCGGATACATGCCAGCATTTGGTTTACCGGGAATACTACTAGAAGCTGTAGTCGTACCAACTACAACGACCGCGACATCAAATCCAATACTACCAACTACAACGACCGCGACATCAAATCCAAGACCATCAGAAGCTGTAGTCGTGCCAACTACAACGACCGCGACATCAAATCCAAAAGCAGCAGAAGGCGCATCAGTGCAGGGTGGTGGGCAACATCGTTCATATATAAATTATCATAAATATATGAAATATAAAAAAAAATACATAGAATTTAAAAAAACGCGCAAGAATACGCCGAAATAAAGGCGCGCTGTGTATGATATCGCGCGAATAAATATTGCAGAAAGTACAGTTTGGTTCGGATTTATAAATAATTTTTTTATTCATATTGGACACGTTTCGACACTACAGCTAATTTATTTATTTCGCACGATTTTAAAAAAAGATGCAAGTATAGATGTGATATTTATATCTAATGTATTCGTTTTTTTACTTGTCTGTTATTTGCATTTGTTGTACATATATTGTAAATTTTCAAGTTTTACAATATGTGTAATAAAGGAACAAAAATAATCGGTGATACGATTTTATAATTTTTACGTATTTTGAAGGGGCTTTAATGGATTGATTGAACCGCGAATTTCTGAAAAAAGTTATTTGTCGAAGGTTTGTACAATTGGCGAGGGCTTCGATTAAATCTTTTGCGGGATAAGATGCGACACTAATAATAGGCGATTGGGGAGATAAATGTAACATATCCTATATATCAACTCCAAATATAGGATTTCAAAGAAGATTGAAAAGAGATTTTAAGATAAACGGAAAAATGAAAAAAATACATGCAGTCCTCACTTTTAAAAAGAGCGATGGGGGATGTGCTGTATAAATCGAGACAAAAACGTGGTGAAAAATATGAAAAGAATAACAGAATGTTTATTGACTCATAGGATACGGCCGCATGTATACTCGAGATCACAAAACCTGAATACCGGCATAGCCGGGGTAAATTCG